>ERZ1027181.301-NODE-301-length-25354-cov-10.814064_pt1 | contig 25354 bp, 28 predicted proteins | sample MGYA00519247_ERZ1027181 | MGnify/ENA primary metagenome ERZ1027181 (study PRJEB26926, sample SAMN06164415) | human gut metagenome | biome: ENVO:00009003; feature: ENVO:2100002; material: ENVO:00002003 | host: Homo sapiens | place: USA | collected 2012 ...
TGGATGGAGCGCTCGCTGATGGTGAACTGATAGCGGTTCGCCAGCAGACGGTGCACCCCTTCCAGCATCCACAGCAGGATGCCGGGACGCTCCTCGGACAGCTCTTCGATAAGGAACGGGTTATCCACTCGGGCAGGGTCATGGTCTTTCACGGACGAAGTGGTTATATCGATTTATCCAAATGAAAAACATTGTGATTGTGCTATAAATTTTCTGGAAATTCATGTGCAGACACACAAACTTTTGGAAATTTATGGACGAACGAAATAAATTGAGATTAAATTACGTTATTCCAATAAAGATATTTGAAATTATATCCTTTTCAGACGACCAGTAGGAGGGGTATTTATGTTAGAACAGTTTTTTAAATCGCAAATCGCAACAGTTTCTGATCCTTACCAATGCAATCGCATTACAGATGCGTTGGCGGCTGCGGGAATCAAGTTCTATTGTAAAACGAAAGATGTCAATCGGCGTAATGCGTTCGATCAAGCAAGAATCGGAACGCTGGGTATAAAACCGAAGTATATCACGGAGGTATTTGTGGACAAAGAAAATGCGGAAATGGCATTACATATCGTACACACCTTGCCTAATCAAGAAAATTTTTGAAAAAGCTATTGACTGTCCCCTTGGGGGTGGGCTTATCATACCAGTGGAGGCGATAATATGCTTATCAATGAAGTCTGCAAGAGATGTGGCCTTACAAAAAAGGCGATTGAGTATTATGAGGAACAAGGCTTAACTCGTCCTCAAATCATGGGAAATGGTTACAGGGTGTTTTCAGAGGATGATGTCATCCAATTAAACAAAATCGCAGTTTTACGCGGGCTTGGAATATCAGTATCGGACATTAAAACGGTTTTGGCAGAGAATGACTATTTATCTTTTCAAACTATATGCGACAAGAAAGAACTGGAAATTTCGGATATACAAGCGAAACAACAATTACTCCATATGCTTGCGGGAAACCAGAATTGGGAGGATGCCCGGGCGCAATTGAGTCGGCTCGAAATGAAGCGCTCTATTCTTTCAAGATTGCTTGACCGTTTTCCGGGATATTTCGGGAAATTTATCAGTCTCCATTTTGCACCGTACCTGAATGAGAGGGTTGCAACAGACGAACAGCAAGATGCATTTGAAACGATAATTGATTTTTTAGACGGTGTGAATATTGTTATCCCGGATGATTTGAAAGAATATCTCGACGATGCTGCGAAAACCATTGATCTTGTTGACGTGTCAAAAAAAGCTGCTGCAAGTGTTGCTGCTGCAATACAAGACCCTGAACAATATCTGAAAGATAATAGGGAGATGTTTGAGCGGTATAAGGAAGTCAAAGCATCTGACGCGTACAAAAACACTCCGGGTTACAGACTTCAAGAACTATTCGCACAGTTAAATCGAGAAAACGGGTACAATGATGTCTTTATCCCTGCTATGCGGCGATTGAGCAGTTCTTATCGTGAATACTATGAAAAGCTATTGAAAGCAAACGAAGTTTTCTTAAAAAGTTATCGCGGAGTTCGCTTTTAATGCAAGCGTAGATCTGCTTTCGCAGCTTGTCCAGCTCGGTCTGGTAGACGGTCTGGGTGGGCTGCTGCCCTTCGGCTTTCAGCCGAAAGTTCGTGAGTGCGGACACTACAACCTGCTTCTTTCAAACACAAGAATGACACTTTAAAGTTGTATAGTCAACAACTAAAAACAAATTTTGGAAGATTGAACAACTACATAAGATTTTGTTTGTGAAAGAGAAAAATACCGCCCACGCAGCGCAGCGATGATTTTGTCGGGTGAAACGGCGGCAAAATAGATCGGGTGTGTTGCGGGGCGGTAAAAATCTTCATGGGGAATAAATCCTCGCCGTTCTGTACTTTTCTACAAAATTGGTGGGATTTGCGATAAAGGGTATCATGGATTGCAGCGAGCGTCAAGGGGGGTTGGGGAATTTTATTGCGGTAAAGCGGTAAAAGTATGACACTTTTGGCATTCAGAGCTATTATAGCTCGATTTTTTGATGAGCCAGAGCATCTAACTTCTCAGCAACATCTCGTTTGCATTGCTCAACAGTAATATATTGTTCGGCAATTTCTTGCTGAGCGGATAGGCTTATCTTTCCAGTATCATCAACAGGGAATGGGACCAAAAGTTCAGAAACCATAAAGGGAGGGAGTGAAGAGTATTCGTTTTCTCCGTTATCACCAACACGACCCTTCTTTGCATTTCGGAAAATAGGTTCCATAATAAATTTGGCATATTGAAGGTTAATGTCAGAAAATTTTGGAAGCAAAACTCCTCGATGATTTGTTGCAGAAAACTCTGATGAGTGGAACATAAGATACCCAGCAAGGCCATCAATCACCCAGCTCAAACAAGGGGTATTATAATCAGCGGTATCGACATACGCAAATGCCCCAGAAGTGTTTCCCGAAAAGAGAGGGACTGCGCCAGGATGTTCCTGAGTATAGCTTCTAGTATATTTTCCGCTTCCTCGAAGAACCGAAAACAGATCCGAAATCTTTTTCTGGGCAAAATGGTAGCAGGACAAGTCTACACAGACGTTGCTTTCTACCACACGGTCTTTTTGATGGAGAAGAGATTTTCGCATATCTTCAAGATAGTTGAAAATTTCGACCATAATTTCCTGTTGCTCTAAGTCGTAACATCCGTTGCTTTTTACAGGAAGTTGGATGGTGACAGGAGCCAAGTTGTGAGAGTTGGCTTTGTGTGCATGATTGAATCCATATTTTTCCTTCATATCATTAAGCGCAACGCGAACATACTGAGGGCTGATATCCTTGCGAAGTACTTGAACGACGATTCGATCAGTATTGACATAAAATGGCTTCGTATGAATTACAAAATTGCGGCCGGCCGACCCATCACCGTTTGTAGCAAAGCTAAGAACAGGGTTATCCACGTTTGCACCAAAGGGCTCTTTAGGAAGTCTTTTTATGAATGCCACAGGTTCTTGACCAGCAGTATAGACGGGAAAATCGTCCGGATTGTCAGTGTTTAGAGCATTTAATTTTACACGATTAAGTCCGATTCCAGAGGAGGATAAACGGAACACGGCAGGGTCGATTATATTAACCATTTGACGAGAAATTATTGTTTTTTTTTTCTCCAACTCATAAAGTGGCTCGCGATATTCCATTAAAGAAGATGAAACATCAGAAATTAAAGTGGCGAGGCCGGAAAGAGTGATGGTTTCAACATCATCTTCCACGCCAAGCTGAATCTTTTCTTCTCTTGTCCACCAACGATCTACAGCCCAATGCGCACTGGTATAAAATTTATCAATACTTATAATTTTGCAGCGTGGGTCATCCGTTCTGAATTTTATCTTTGCTCCCTTAAACATATTAAACAAATCCGAGGCCGCTTCCAAATCATTTTGCTCGATATCAAAGCGATAGACATCCCGCGTTTCGCCGATTTCTGAGCAAAGATATGTGAATACCGGAGAGATTTGCTTGGGAAGAGTGGGAATTCCGCCAACATTAAGAGGAATCTTTTTAGTGAGTGCGAGAATATAGGTCTTTTTGTTGGTCGTAAAGAATGTGTTTAATGGCAAAGAAATCACCGCGTCGATATCGCACTGGCCAAGAATAAAATCTCGTAATTTTTTATCGTTACTCCGATTCATGATTCCATCTGGCACGACAATAAAAGCCTTTTTTCCGGGTTTGAGTGCGCGGACAATCCATTCCATGAACAGCCCTTCGATGCCCATGGCACTGATAGAAAAATATTTCTTTAATTCATCATCCTTCGAGATTTCTTCTTTTAGATTGCTACTGCCACTCATAACATATGGTGGATTTGTAAGAATGAGATCGTACTCCTCTGTTACCGGCTTGGCTAGAGTTCCGAGGATAGAGTTGGTTTGCAGAGTGAAGGTGCTATTAAATAACTGCGCAAACTGCTGAGTTAGATTCGGATGCTCTCTGATTAGCTCGGACATATAAATTAGCATATTCGCCTTTGCAAGTATAATGGTTTTCTGCTCATCTTTGTCGAAGCCCTTATCATAGCCGACAAGCGTAATTTTAGGAACAAGCCGTTCGGCACCGTGTTCATCTGTTTCTATAGTGTATAGGTGATTAAGATTGTGCAAAATAGGCTCAAGCAAGAATTTACCAACGCCACATGCCGGGTCACAGATTTTCATTCCAGACTCAATATCGGCCATGTTCACAATCGCTCGAACGACCTTAAGCGGCGTAAAATATTGTCCCCAGTTTTTCTTGCTGATAGATTCTTTCAAGAACGTTTCAAAGAGCTTGCTTTTAAAATCGTAATCAATGTTTTCAAGCGTACCAAAATCATTGAATCGTTTAAGGATTTTGTGAAAAACTGTAGCGTATCCAGAAACTGCTTTATCATCTTTAGATACAAAAATAGTACCATTAATGATTGTGGTTTTGTCTTTTGGATTTCCGGGAAAAAGCTCTTTTATTTTTATACGGATAACAGAAGCATAGAATTCGAGCACATCGTTTTCATTATTACCGGAATATTTTCCAAGTAAATCATAAAACGAATACATGCCTTTTAATACACCAAGATCACTCAGATATTTGAAAATGAAAATCTCGACAAAGGTGTAGAGGCAATTTTCTGGAGTTGCACCAGAAACGGCCCATAAATCCTGCCATACTTTCTGAGCAAGCGGAAGAGGATCAACAGATGCCGCGGCTCTTAACATATCATTTGAAGCATTGATGGATGCGCGAATTTTGTTAATCAGAACAATACATTCAGAGCTGGTTTTATTGAAATTGAGAGTTATTTTACTGCCGTTTTCCTGCAAAATCTCGTGACCAGTTAAAGGATTGACCCAGATACTCTTACTTCCATCAGTAATAATATAAACTTTTGCCTGCAAAGCTTGTGCCGTACCTAATTCTTGCACAATTGCCTTCTCGATTTGCTTTTCAGTACGAAGTTGAGAAGGCGTTTTGTATTCGATGGCAGCAATTACTACGGGTTTTTTAACAATTAGTGCATCCGGCTTTTTGCTTTCAAATGTTTCATAATCCTTATCAGGAATTAGTTTTGCTGACTTTAGTGCTTTTAAGGTTGTTGCTCCGATGTTATAAAAATTCCAATCTCCCATTTTTTCAGGAGAATCTATCAAATTTCTCTGAATTAACTCTTCACTCATTGGTAGTAACTCCTTTACAATGATTTGTGTGATTGGCAAGATATTGATCGATGTCGTTTTGCCGTATGCGAAGAGAACGACTTCCTACACGTGATGCTGTAAGCTTTTTACTTTTTATAAGACGACGAATGGTCTTTTCTGATACCTTTAAGTATTGTGCCGCTTGCAATACAGTGAAAATTTCATCAGACATAGCACATTTCCTCCATTTTGTCAAGTATAACATTTGTCTGGGGCTAGTGCAAGGGAAAATTCAAATTATATATGGAAAAATGAGGACTATAATAGACTAAAATGGACAATAAAGGTCATATTGAAAAATGCTGTTTGCATGAAACATTTCGGTATAGAGTACATATAATAGACCTGAGTGAAAATTTCATTTCCTTCGATGCTTGACCACTTGCACTTATACACTTTTGCGCTATACTAATAATAGAGGATAGCGGCGTTGACCAGCTATCGGTGGCGATGAAGCAATGGACTGGTTCGGTATCAGCCTGTTGTGGAGCCAAACCGTGGGTTAAGCGAAAACCACAAGCCGAATAGATTCACCTGAATCGAACGAAAACGCAAAATGCCCGCTCACCGTGGAGATTCCGTTCCATCGGTGGCGGGCATTCTTTTATTATTCAGGCAACACAAGATAGCAGTATTCATCGGGAAGGACGATCTTTTCCCATTCGACCTTCTTGGCGGTGAATACGATCTCCGAATACTGTTCCTCACCACGGCTTTTGCGATATGTAGCAATGATTCGGTCCGCGGCCTTTACCTTGGTTCGGATATCGCCCTCCAGCACCGTGTTGGGAACGAATCGCCCCTCACCGCCATCCCGGACAAAACCCATGCAGGCGCTGAGGGAGCCTGCAATCTTGTCGGTGTACAGCTTGGGCTGGCTCATGTTGTAGTCGCCCAGCATTTTTGCGGAGAGATTCTTTTTCATCAGGCTGGGCAGGACACGCATTTTCATTTCGGTGGTTCCATCTGCGGAAAATTCAAAATCTGCTTCGGTCAGACGTTTGTCATAGCACAGATTGAAAAAGTGTCTGGCATTGATGCCGGGTTTACGCAGCTTGAAGCCTGTCATGTGCAGAAAGTTGCTGATATCGAACGTGACCTCCAGGCAATGGACACTCTTATGCTTGTCGGTAGTGATGAACAGCAGGCTTTTATCCACCAGATTTTCTTTGTACAACGGCGCACAGGCAAAAACGATGGACAGTGCTTCTTTTTTCGTCATGGTTGATTCTGCGCTCCTTTGCGTTTTTACAAAATAAAAGGGACACCTACAACACCGTGGTGCTGTCCGATGTCCCTTGCGACTGATTTTATCGTTGTCCGCCAACCTCAGGCCCCTACGTCCTGCATCTCTTTCGGGTTTTATCGTTGCCCGCCAACCTCAGGCCCTTACGTCCTGCATCTGATCGGATTTTAGGTGTCAGCCACACCAGCGGAATGACGTCCGCTTTCCTATCTATATTATATTCGATTTTCGTTCAAATAGCAATGGGCTTTGCAAAGATGATTCTTTAACTTTTTGCGAACGGCTACTGAATCCTCAATCTTCTAGTCTGCCGTGGTCACAGCCGAGGGAAAGATAATGCTCCATCCCTCCACCCAGCACAAGCTGGGCATACTCCAAGGGCTTGTTGTAGAGCAGCCAGTCCAGCTCTGCCCGCTGTGCCGGGGTGTTGCCGTACTCTTCCTCGACGGCGATGCAGTCGATGGCAAGAGTGGTGCCATCTTCGAACCGGGCTTCCACCCGGTTGGTGTCCATATTGAAGCGGCAGGAAAGCAGTTTGTTCATGGTGAACCTCATTTCTATATCAAACGGTGTCTGTTCGGATGTCCTAAACCCTGCCATAAAACCGGTGGTTGATTTGTCCATTGGGCTTTGTTTTGCCCGTCTGCACATTTTTGCACACTTTTTGCACACCTGAATAGCTGGATAACGGTTGCAAAGCATTGCACTGCGTGCAAACAATGCGATGTGTGCAAATACGAATTTTACGATGATGCGATAGAATTAACGCTTCTTCGCACTTTTGATATTTGACGAATGATGCGCCTTGGATTCTTTTAATCAGAGGGCCAGGGATTCGAGTTCCCTCGAGCGCACCAAAGAAAAACCCACGATTGACCGTTGAAAACGCGGTACAAATCGTGGGCTTTTCTGTTTTGCAAGGGGTGCGAAACAGTCAAAATGTGCCTTATTTGTGCCTTACTCTTGAAAAAATGCCTTGCCGTGTGCCTTACGCTGTGCCTTGCTTCTGATGCCCGGCGGCGTGGGCGGGGCGGTTCAGGCTGCGAGATTTGCGGGCGGTCTGGGTGCGGCTGCTGTGTGTGTTGGATGGTGTCCGCCGGGGCTGAGGCGGGGTGTGGTGCTGCTAGAGCGTGGCAGCTATGTGGGTTTGGGATTCTTCCCAACAAGTCCTTGCAACGCAAGGGGCCGTGTATGTACAGGGCCATTGCTTGCAAGAGCAGCGTTTGTATAAACAGCTGCACTGCTTGCAAGCTCTAGGCCCTCTGCAAGAGCACACGACTTTCCGCGAAAGTCTAGTGTGTTACACCTCGCCGCCGGGCGAGGTGTATGTTCTCGGTGTGCTCCCGGGTGTGTTCGTCATCCGATTTGTCGGATTCCGTGGGCGGTCTGGCCGGGCTCCGCCGGGACCGGGTCGCCCTGCTCAAAGTACCGGGCTAGGCTGTCCAGATTCACGAGCCACATATGCCCGGCATTTACATACCTGATTTTGCCCTCTTTGCACAGTCGGCGGATGTAGACCGGGGACAGGCCGTAAATTTCAGCGGCTCTTTTGACGGTTCCCATGTTCGGATAGCGGATTGTATTGTTCAAGCAATGCACCTCTTTTCCTGCTGGTCGGTTTGTGCCGTTCTCTGTGTGCCTGCATTAAACCATGAGGCGGGCCATTTTGCAAGAGGGCTGAATGTGGGCTGCGGTGCAGCGGGATGCAGCATTGATGATCGGGAATCTGTTCGGTTATTCGGAACAGCGTGGAATCTCTTTGCATCTGGTGCCATGGAGTGCCGCCCTGTGCCATGGGATGCCGTATCTTGCACCGGGCTTTCCCGGCGGAATATGGACAGATGGAGCAGCTTTTCGCAAGATTGAACATTCAGTGAAATCTTGTCATCTTGGAAATGAACAAGAATGTCGCTAAAACTTGAATATCTTCCGTAGAAAACAGCCATTTGAGCGATTTCCGACCCGGAAAAGGTACAAAAAACCCATAATGACACCAAACCAGCGCATTTCCGGTGCGGAAATATTCTAAAAGCAAAAGGCCGCTGCATCTCTGCAACGGCCTCTTTCTGTTCGAGAATCAGGCGGGGTGACGCTTCCCGCATCTCCTAACGATGGGTGACGGCTGCCTGTTCCGTCCTCTGGTTCTCTTTGCAATTCTATTATACCAGAACACGAGAAAATGTCAATTCGTGTTGGTTCGTTTAGTATTGCTTTAATGTGCCTTTTTCAATGAAGTTTAGAACGCGGTTTGTGTTCAGGCGGTAGATCGACCGGGCAAAGAGCTGACCCCGCGCGGAGACCCGGACAGCGACCTTGACAAAGACGCTGTTAACCTGCACTTCCTTGACATACTCAATAGAGCCGTCCTTTGCATTCAGGGCCACATAGTCCGGCGCGGCCAGAATCAGCGGGATATACTCCCCATAAAGGGCAAAATCCGCCGGGTGGCGGCTGACCATGTGGGCTACATTGGATTCACCGAGTAAGATACTCTGCCCCTCTGTCATGGACAGCCCCAGCAGGTCAATAACACGCTGGCACAGTATACCTACCTGTTTGGCGTGGTCTGGCATTGTTCAACATCCTTTCCCAGCCTTACAGCCCTTTGATGCTTTCCAGCAGGGCGGCCCGCCGGGCTTCTGTATCATCGTCCGGGGCATTCCGGGCGGCGTGGGGCTGTTCCGGCGCGGGGTGTTCGTCTAAAAAGGTTTTCACGGCCTGCTGCAAAACCGCATTGGACGTTGTCCCCTGTGCAGCACAAGCGGCCTTGAACTGCTCCGCCGTCTCCCGCTTGACCTTGCAGGCCAGAACGACCATGTTTTCTTTGTCCCATTTGGCATTGGCTCTTTTTCTTGCCTCAGTAACCATTTCTTTCACTCCTGTTCTGTAAACAGTATATCACAAAATCAGAACGGTTAACAGTACAAATATACACAGAAATACACTGTAAACCTTGTCAAATCTGTCAATAGACTTGTACGGTAAACAGTACTATAATAGAATCACAGCAAGGGAGCACGACCGGAAGGCAAGGGGCGAAGGATGTACCGGGAGCGCAAGAGCAGAACGCCAGCTAAGACAGTAACCCACTCCCGCCGCTGTATATGAAAAATGACCCGGTGAGAGCTACCAACTACAACACCGAGCCAAACCCAACAACAGGGTCAAGCCCAGTATAGCAGGGCTGGCCCGCAATGTAAAGTGAGGTCATCATATGAAGTACAATCTTTCTGAAATCATGCACAAGGCATGGAAGCTGTACCGCAAGGGCGTGGGCAGCTTTGCTGAAGCCCTGCACAGGGCATGGAACAGCGCAAAGGCCGCCCCGGTCAATGCCCAGCGCATTGAGAAAGCCCAGCAGACCGCAGGCGTGGCCGAGCAGGTGAACACATGGACAGGATGGAAAACCGCCGGGTTTGAAGTCCTGCACGGTGCAAAGGCTCTGTTTCAAGTGGTTCTCATCCACAGCAGCAAGGGGGACAGCCAGACTTACCGCGCATCATTCTTTGGGGCATCTCAAGTGAAGCCCCTGAACGCCTGAATTGAACCGCTGACCCGGCGGCGCAGAGAAAGCCCGCCGGGGATATTTTGAAAGGTGATATAAAATGCGTACTTATGATGATTATGTCGAGAGCCGACAAGAGATGCCCGACATTGCAAAGGCAGAAGATGCTCTATCGGCATTGCTCAAGCGGATTGATAACAGCGAATTAAGGGATGCTATCGACCGTGCAGCGGGTCATGTGGCATATCTTAGGGAAAAATCCGCATTTGAGGCCGGACAAAAGGCCGAATGCTTATAACAAAAAGCCGGGAGTGAATTTTCACCATTCCCGGCTTTTAATACGTCGGCCGCCTAAAACGGTCGGCGTTTTTATGTTCAGGTGCTCGTATCATTCCAGTTTATACCGTCCGTTCCAAATGCCAGCACTAGCAACCTATCGATTGCGTGTGCGGTAATGGCATCATAATTGGGGCGGTCCCGATTTATGTGAAGCATTTTACAGATTTTCTGCGTAGATAGCCTTTCAGCGGCGATATACCGCAAGATGATTAAATTGTGATACCGTTTTTCCTGCTCATTGTGGGCAATGTTTCGGCTTGTTTCAAGAATGCGGTCAATAAACAGCCGTTTCCAATCGACAGCCGGTATAGTATGGTAGTTTTCAAGAACCTCTGTAAACCATTCCTTGCGCATTTCGTAAGACGTCATAATGCTAAGAGCTCCTTTTCCTTATTCGACAATTCAAGCCGTTTTAAGGCATTCAGGTCTTGTTTTATAAGAGAATCTGCCCGCCTTTTCCCGCTCTCGCTGGAAGAAAACTCCGCAAGAGCCTTTCCGTATTTTCCGGTGCGAATAGAGCGAAAAGCAGCCTCTTTCCAGTTGTACAATGTTTGAGGGGTAGTATGGTATTCTTCTGCCAACTGTCGAAAGGTTCGACCGTTAAAGTAATGCCGTACGATAAGAGAACACTGTTCGCCGGGAATATCGGCGAGGGCTTCAAACAAAATCCGGTGTAGCTCTTTGTGCCATTCTTGAGATATTACAGTATTTTCCATATCGGTATCACTGCTCAAGAAATCCAACAAAGAAGCGTCTGAATCTTCGCCACTGCACTCTATTCCGGCTTCAATGCTAGTTGTTTTCATACGGTGAAAGGCTGCCATAGTCCCGGCTATAATAGAATCGGACAGTCCCAACTCACGGAGCGCGGCTTCTATACTCACTTTCCGGCTGAGTGTGTTTTCTAGTTGCTGCTGCTTTTTCAGGCATTCACGAAAACGACGCTTCATAAAGGCCGGGACGCGAATTGTATAGCCGTTGCGCTCATAGTACCGGCATATCTCCCACTTTATGCGTTTTGCAACATATGTTGAAAATTTTATGTCTGCCGCCGGGTCGTATGTATAAATAGCCGCATGAAAGCCGAAAAAAGACTGCTGTTCCATATCATCAAACCCGGGATTGCCTGCGTTCAGCCCTGTTACATTGTGGACGATTGTTTTTACAAGCCCACAGTTCTGGACCCACAGATTTTCTATAAGTCGCGTTGATTCTGCCGCCCCACGCTCGAGAGCCTGAATCTTTTTCACCTGTTCTTCATTGGTAAGTGCGTCCACAGTGTTTGGTGTCAAGGTAACAATCCCTTTCTGTCTGCCGAAATCGGTGTACTTTTGGTACACTCTTGGTATACGATGGACTATCCTTGTTTTGGCTGCCCAAAGATACGGATATAGTTTTCAGTGAAAATCCCGGCGGGGTGTTCATCCATGAAAGTTTTCGCATCAGACTTTGAAAGGACTTTTACAGTAATCGTGTCCGCAGCATCATTTTCTACTACGAAAAACCTACCATTCGGGCTTTGATATAGAGTTGCGCTGTGGAAAAAATCCTCACGCCTACACAGAGGCGTTGACTTGTCAACAGTGTAGGAATAGCCGCCAATAAAAAACACATTCTTCTTGCTGTCAGCCATTGTCGTTCCCTTTCTGATATGAAACAGTTGTATACTCTTGTCCTACTTTTGTATAACCGCTTTTTTCAAATTTTGGCTGGGTCAAATTGACCCAGTACAAGCACTGTATGTGTGTCATTTTGGCCCAGTGCAAAGCCATTTTCTACGGTCGCACTGCGTCAAATTGGCCCAGTGTGATGACGATAATACGTTATTTGACATTTTTGCACACTGGGTCATTTTGACCCAGATATACTATATATAGCCATCCATTGACAAAAATAAATAAGAAGATAAAGAGGTCACTCAAGGGTGTCTATATCGAATGCGGTTTCTTGTCCCTCGCATTCCTCAAGAGCTGTGCGGACTGTTTTCAGTTTTCGAGCACTCGAACGGCTGCGCGAAAGTTCTCGACGGTAAAAGCGCAAAAGTTCTTGACGCCCTTTTTCGCCGGGAGATGGTCGGAAATATCCGCCGGGACGATGTGTTGAAGAAAGACAGAACGAGCCCTCTTGCAGTTCTTTTGATATTCTAGCGCGGCATTCGCGCACAGATAGGCCGAGTTTTGCACTGAGAGCTTTTGCTGAGATAGCGTTTTCTTCTCCCACGGGGAGAATATCGAAAATCTTCATAACGGTGCTCCTTTTGTTCAAGGGGGATTGTACCAATCAAAACAGAATGAATAATCGTTTGCGGTGCGGGTAGTTTTACCGCTTCTGTTCAGTTGGATAAATCCGGCGTCTATCAGCTCTTGCAAGTAACGCTGAAATGATTTTCGCGGGATGCCGTATTTTTCTGCTTTAGATGCGGGAATTTGAAAGTTGATTCGTCCGGCCGCTTCCATGGAACAACAAACGTATAGTTTGAATGCGCCCGGGCTCAAGGCTTTGAATCGTTCGTTGTGTAAAAGCGTATCGCCAATTTGAACGAACCGTGTCTCTCTGCAATCAGGAGCGGCGGACATCCAGCGGGGAAGCGGTCTCGCGCTTTGCTTTCGTGCCATCCATAACTACCCCCACTGCCGCCGGATTCCGTGGGCGGTCTGGCCGGGCTCCGCCGGGACCGGGTCGCCCTGCTCAAAGTACCGGGCTAGGCTGTCCAGATTCACGAGCCACATATGCCCGGCATTTACATACCTGATTTTGCCCTCTTTGCACAGTCGGCGGATGTAGACCGGGGACAGGCCGTAAATTTCAGCAGCCTTTTTGACTGTTCCCATATTGGGATAACGGATAGTGTCGCCCATGTGTCAACTCTCCTTTCTATCTTCCTGCAGGCTTTCCAATGAAACGCCTAAAGCCTGCGCGACACGTCTTGCACTGTTGACGTTGCAGCTCTTGCCGCCGCGCATGGCTGTAATAGTCACACGGGACACGAGTGCTTTTTCTGCTAATTCCTTAATATGTATGTTCTGCCGGGCCATTTCGGCAATCAGTTTGACACGGTCAACTCTCATAGTATCATTATCCTTTCTTTATCGTATGCTAACAATATAACATTAGCAAAAGAGTATGTCAAGGCGAAAACATTATCTTATGCTTTATTTCTGCTAAAAATTATGCTATACTGATTTCAGAAAAGGGGGATGTTTGGCAATGACGACCGGCGAAAGAATCAGGCAGGCTCGAAAGAGTGCGGGCATGACACAGGCAGAACTTGCACATAAATTGGGGATTTCTGCGGCTGGTATTGCCCAGTGGGAAAATGATTTGCGGAATCCTAAAATTGAAACTTTAAGAAAGCTCGCGGATGCCTTGGGGGTTACGCCCGGTTATTTGCTTTACGGTGACACAGACCCGGTGCAGCGTTCTCTTTTTGATGCAGAGGATACAGCCAAAGCACTGAAAGGGGAGCTGCAAAAATCGCTTGAAACAGGAAAAATAACCCCGGCATTAACTAACGGCAAGGCCGCAAAGGCACTTTCTGTCCTTGAAAATCAAATGTGGACCGCCGTAGACGAGATAGGAAAAGAATCCGGAAGCGCACTTTTGCAGTTGTTCCGTTTTTTGCCGCCCGACTTGCGGGATATTGTCGTTTACTATGAGGAACTGAATGCAGACGGTCAGCGTGTTGCAAGAGAAAGAATTGAGGAACTTACTCAAATTTATAAATATCAGCGAGAGGAAAAACATCCACCAGAGAACGCACAGGATGCACAGGACGCCGCCGGGGATGCTCCCAAAGATACAGACCACAAGAACAGCTAAAGCCGCCCGGCGGGGCTTCTCTGCCGCTGTCAGCGTGGGCGCAGTCCCACAGAAAGTGTAACCACATGGCAAAGATAACAAAGCGGGTGAAGAAAGACGGCTCCTGCTCCTACTGCATCCGGGTTTCCAATGGATATGACCGTCTGGGCCGTCAGGTTCTGGTAAACCGCACCTATACGCCTCCGCCGGGAATGACTGGGAAGAAGCTGGAAAGAGAGCTGAAACGGCAGGCGGACGCATTCGAGCAGGAAGTGCGCAACGGCATTTCGCTTGAAGCCTCTATGAAGATGGATGATTTGATAGAGAGGTGGTTCACCGAGTACGCAGAAAAGAAGCTCAAGCCCAAGACGGTTTACAACTACCGGCGTTTGGTGCCGCGTATCTCCGCCGGGCTGGGGCAGCTCAAGGTCTGCCAAGTCAAGCCCTCGCACCTCATGGCCTTTTACTCGAACCTAGAGGAGCATGGCGTACGGGAAGATAGCACCTATACGGCAACGCCTGCCCTGCTGGAACTGCTGCCGCACGGCAAGCGGGGCGAGATTGCAAAGGCGGCAGGCATTGGGGAAGATACCATGCGGAACGTACACAGAGGCGCAAATGTGAGCAAGAACACGGCGGAAAAGGTTTCCCGGGCCGCTGGGCTTCCGCTTTCCAAAGCGTTCACAGAGCACACCAGAGAGGGCGGCAGGCTCAACGGAAACACAGTGCAGCACTATCACCGGATGTTGTCCAGCGTATACACAAAGGCGGTACAGTGGGGGCTTGTGCCGGAAAACCCTTGCAAGCGGGCAGAAGCACCCAAAGCCGAAGAGATAGACGTGCAGGCCCTCGAAGAATTGGACGTTGCCCGGCTATTGCAAGCCTTGCAGGATGCGCCAACACAATTCAGTGTCATTACACAGCTTGCCTTGTTTACGGGCGCACGGCGCGGCGAGATTTGCGGCCTGCGCTGGTCTGATGTAGATTTGGACGCGGGTACAATTTCCATTGAACGTACCTTGCAATACATCCCGGGCAAAGGCACGGTGTTCACCTCGCCTAAAACAAAACGCTCCCGACGGTGCATCAAGATGGGCGCAGACTGTGTGCAGCTCCTACAGGAATACCGCAAACACCAAAAGGCGGAACGGTTCAAAATCGGTTCCGAGTGGGTGCGCAAGGTGGAAATAGAGGGTAAGACTGTGGAAAATGACCTGTTGTTTACCAAATGGAACGGCGCACCCATCGACCCCAAGACGGTAACAACGTGGTTCCCGGGCTTTCTGGCCGCGCATGACCTGCCGCTTGTACACTTCCACAGTCTGCGGCATACCAACGCCAGCTTGTTGATAGCCGCCCACGTTCCCGTTACGGCGGTTTCTGGCCGTCTGGGCCACGCCAAGACAAGCACCACCACCGATATTTACGCCGGGTTCATCCGTTCGGCGGATGCAGCAGCGGCGGACGCGCTAACGGATGTATTCACTCGGATTCGGGAAGAGAACCACGCATAACTCGGAAACAAAAATACAGCCCACAGGGGGCGGGGATAATTCCGCCGGGTCTGTGGGCTGCTTCTTTTTCTGTTCATTGTTGGGTGTCCTCTAGAAAGTGCCTTATTTGTGCCTTATTCACTAAAAAAGCCCGGAAATAAGAATGTGCGACCAAGCACAAAAACAACGATAATTCTATGTAAAAATGAATGACGAAAAACAGCCGAATCCTAGAGCGGCCATTCTTTTAATCAGAGGGCCAGGGATTCGAGTTCCCTCGAGCGCACCAAAATCCCACGAAGAATTGTAAGATTCCTCGTGGGATTTTCTTTTTGTACGCCGTTTGCACGGTCTCTGCACGGTTTTTGCACGGTCCGCATTTTTCGTGTCAGATAGAGTAAGTCTGTGAATTACTCTGCAATTCGTGCTATTTTTTGCAATTCAGGTCAGCAGAGCAAGGCGAAGCTGCGCTTTTATAGAGGGGTCTGCGTCCTTCAGAAGCTCCAGCAGTGCCGACACGGAGATGGTCGGTTCTGCTTCAACCGGGGCAGCCTGCACAGGTGTTGTTCCCGACTTGTAGAAGCCTTTCTCGAACTTTTTACCCAGCTTTTTGCGGGAATCCTGCTGGATGTGCGCATAGGTGTTGACCAGCAGATTGGCACTGGCGTGGCCCGTTGTGCCTTGCACCGCTTTCACATCGCCGCCGGAGATCATCAGCTGGTAGGTGGCACTGGAATGCCGCAGGCCGTGAAACACGATGCGAGTGAACTCCGGGTGCTCGTCCTGCCACTTGATGAACTTCTTGCGGATGAGGATCGGCTCTACCGCCAGACCGTTGGGCAGACGCAGGAGCATTCCGCTGTTGCGATAGCGTTCCGGCTCAACGGCTTCGTCCATTTCCAAACGCTTTAGCCAGTGTTTCAGTTCTTCTTTCAACACTGTCGTCATGAAGATGGTTCGGTTGGAAGATGCTGTTTTAGTCTTTTTGAGCACCAGCGTTGTGGTGCTGCCCTCGCGCTTATCCTCAAACTCCTGCAAGATGCAGCCCTTGCCCGTTTTTGCCAGCGATGCCTTTTGGACACGCTGCATACACTTGTTGATGCGGAATGTGCCGGTGCCGTCTGCTCCCTCAAAATCAAGGTCTTCCGGGGTCAGACCAGCGACTTCGCCCTCACGCAGTGCACCCACCAGCGTAAGATGGACTGCCAGATGCAGAATCGGGTCCTCCATGCTGGCAAGTGCGGCCCACATCTCGTCCGCGTCCCAGATGGCGCGCTCCTGAATCGATTTCTTGGGGCTGTCCACCGGAACGGGGCTTTTGATGAGGATGCCCCACTCCACCGCATACTGGAACGCTGTCCGCAGCAGGCGGTGCACCTCGTGGATGGTTGTTCCAGAGAGAAGCCGCTGCTGCTGTTTTTCCGAAAGCACCTGCTTTTTGCCCTCAAGATATTGGCCACAAGGCGTTTTGCTGAGGGTAGAATACAGGTCTTCCAGATGGTAAGGCTTGAGCTTTTGCATCTGCATATCGCCGATGTACGGAATAATGAGGTTCTGGACCGTTCCCAGATTGGATTGATAGGTCTGCGGTGCCCACTTGTGCTTGTTGCACTGTTTGGGAAGCCACTCCATCAAAAACTCTTTGACGGTGATGGTGGACGGAATCAGAAACGTTCCGTTTGCCAGTTCATGTTCGATTTGTTTTTTGCGGTTTATTGCCTCCTCTTTCGTGGAAAAACTTTCCCATTTGTTGCAGTTTTTACCCTGCTCGTCTTGGTAAGTATAGCGGACGCCATAGGAGCTGCCGCGTTTCGTAATATATGCCATACGTTATCTCCTTTTTCAAGCTGCCCGGAGCCACGCATCGAAGCCGCCTTTCGGGATGCGGATGCTTCCGCCGACCCGCAGGACACGGAATTCGGTGGTGCTGTTGCACAGGTTGTAAGCAGAGCGCAGGCTGATGGACAGCATCTGCGCAATTTCCTCCACCGTGTACACCAGTGTTGTGGCTTTCAGGCTGTCAGTCGGAGACTTGACGGCATTGGTTTGAGTGACCACTTCCATTGTATCGTTATTCGGAATGGTCTGCAAGATATTTTTCGTATAATCCAAGGATTTCACAGTTTCGGTCGCAACAGGCCGAGATTTGTTCATAGGCAAAACCTCCATGTTTTATTTTTGATATAAATTCAAAATCACCTGCTCACTCTGCTCATCCTGCGCCTATTGCACACTGTGAGCAGGCTGAGCAGGGCTTTTTCAAGTTGATTCTATTTTTTAATCCCACGGACTGGGAACATCAACGGGTAAAAACAGGTCAACGTCTACATTGTGAAAGCCCCGATTTGTGCCAATGCACTTATCATCATAGACGATGCCCAGACTTTTTTGATTATCTTTCAGGTGATGGATAAAGGTAGAAGCCGCCAGTGGCTTTTCCAGATTGTCCAGACACCAGCGTTCATAGACCTTATAGAAATCGGTAGACTTGCACTTGGTCCCCTGCCGAATTTCAAAGTAACCCTCGGATTTGAGAAAGCCCAGGATATTATTGCCCTGCTCCATTGCTTCTTTCAGATTTGCCGCAGTGCGTTCGCTGATGGTAAACTGATAGTTGTTCCGAATCAGCCGATGCAGCCCCTCCAATGCCCAAAGCAGGATACCCTCTTTTTCACCCCGCATCTTGTCAATGAGGAAAGGATCATCCACCCGGCCAACAGTTTTTTCCTTAGTGGTGAGCAACAGCTGGCGGCGATAGAAACCGTTGGACTTGTCATAGAGTGCGTGTAAGCTGCCATTCCCGAAGCAGGCAAACCGCACATACAGCGTACCCTGCACACTCTGCTGACCCTTGCGCTCAATGTCGATTTTATCTTCCAGTGTAACAAGGGTCTTGATGTTGTTGGTCTGCGGCAGGGCCTCAGTTTTCATGTCATCGTCCACCAAAAGCAGCTTGTACTCCAAGTCTGCACGGGCAAAACGATTGGTTTCCACTTTTTGCAGACTGCCTGTGTACATACTGCTGCCGAACAATTCTCGCAGGATCAGCCCGATTCTGGATTTTCCCTCACCGCCCTTGCCGACCATCAGCAGCATTTTCTGCGCTTTGGTAACAGGCAGCAGGCAATAGCCAATGTATTCTTGTAAGGCCGGAATATCTTCTTCGTATAGCAGTTCGTTCAAGAATTGCAGCCAGCGTGTCGGTGCTGGTGCTTCTGGCACATAGGCGATGGGCAGTCGGTTCATGCAGTATTCTTTTTCAGGGGTAAAGTGACCGTCCACAAAGTATGTGCCGTTTCGGACATGGATGCGGTCTGTTTGAATCTCCGGTGGTTCGGATGCACAGGCCAGCTTGATGGCCTGCATGATATGTTCAATACGTCGTGCTATGCTGGTGGTAGCGTAATAGCGGACTTGCTCATAGATTTCCTTTTTCAATGGGGCTTCATCCTCGATCATGCCATCCACCGTGAACAATCTGCCTTGAAAGCAGCGCATGGGGTGCAGGCTCAAAAAGTAGTCTGCAAACAGCGGTTCGATGATTTTTCCGTTGTCACCCACCCAGTTCCGAGCAGGTGTGTTATGCTGCTTCTTCGGTTTCTTTGCATCGTTCGATTGCTTCTCCAAGGGCGGTCACTTCCTTTCCGTTCAATAGTTGTTGCTTTTCATTTGGACTTTCCTGCAAAAGAATATCCAGCAGATATTGCACACGGTCTGCATAGTGTAGACTTGCTACAAAACAAGGATGCAGGGATACTTCTGGATTTTTGGGTGCATAGGCCATGCGCCAATTTACTAGCAGAGAACGATAGCTGCACAAGATTTTGTAAAGTTGTTCTTTCGGGCTTAGTGGCTTTTCCACGGGTTTGCAGAGGAATCGTGGAGAATTGCCTGTTGCAGAAAGCCCAAAATCTGTAGCCAGCTTTTCAGCCGCTTGTAGCAGGGACAGTTGAAACAGTTTTGCGGTGAAGTCTATCACATCACCATCCGCTCCACAGCCAAAGCAGTGAAACCGAGAGTCCACTTTCATGCTGGGATTACGGTCTGCATGGAATGGACAGCAAATCATGCTGCTGCGGTTTGGACGAAAACCATAGGCTTCTGCGGCTTGTCGGGCGGTAATATTCAGCTTTACGACTTCAAATAAATTGTTGTTCTTGAAGATTTTCCTCCTTTACAGTTCCATGCCATGACTGCGCTTCTTCGGTTTGGTGCATGTCTGCTCACGCTGATTGATTTCTTCCTGCCTCTGATGCAGCTTTTGTAGAACAGACGGACGAGTATTTTCTTTGATTTGCTCGATGGCAGGCTTTTTGATTTCCGGCTTTATAAGGACAGTTTTCAATCTTGCGGTAATCCTGTTTACTGCTGCAATAATATTTTTCCGCAGCGTTGTGATTTGATATGTGGTGTAGTCCAATGTTTCCTTGCTTGCCGTTCGCCCCGGCTCTTTCAGCCAGTCCAAATATATATCGACCTGTTCTGTGCTTGCTTTCAAAGCATCGTTCACAGCGTTTTCTGAAACAACAGCCACAGCTTTGTCGTAGGCAACCGCAGAAATCTCATCCAACAAGTTCTCGGTATCTTCAATCTTCTGAGAAAGTTCACTTAACTGTTTTTCCTGCTTTTGAATTTTTTTATCGTTGCTCAGAAGTGTTAGGGACTGATAGGTTGTACGGCGAACCTGCTGATGCTGTGCTTTCTCATTCTCTTGTTTCAAATTTTCAAGCTGAGCGGTCTGTTTCTGTACGGCTTTTTCCTGTTGAGCAAGTTGTTCTTTTTGCTTTGCCATGATATAGTCCCGCTTTTCCAGATAAGCCCGTCCGCCGTATTCCGGCACTTCGTCCAGTTCCAAGCCGTGGCGTTTGGCAATCTCGAATAGCATCGTGCGGCAGGCTGCATCAAATGTGATCTTACGATTGTTGTAGCGACCAAGGGGCTTGTCTGGTTTTGGCAGTTCAAAACCCAGTGCTTCCAATGCCTTTTCCTGCTGCGGAGCAATCTCTCCATACTTATTTTCACAGTCAAACACATGGCGTTCGTGGATGTGCGGCGTACCTTCATCCAGATGCAAGGCCCAATCCAGAATGTGAACGTGTTTGCCGAAACGCTCATGGAACTCATCCATAAATTCTGTGGCGATTTGAAAAAGCTCTTTGGGCGAAGCGTGGCTCTCCAGCGTTCCAAGCTGATAGATGCTTTCTTCGGGGCAGGTTTTCTTGCTGGTAAGCAAATCTTCGGGAGAACGGTTTCGTTCCGTGTGCCGGATTTTGGCGTTGCGCTCATTCTGCTTTTCGGTGAAGTTGGTGTAATGCAGTTTGTAGTAGAGCTTTTCAACTTCTTCAAAAGTGTCAGCCAGACTTTCCTCACTCTTGGGCTGCAGAGCAGAGCGGATGCCGTTGTAGCAATCCCAATAGATGTTTTGCTGGACACGTTCCGGGTCGATATGCTCGCTGTTGGCAATTTCAAAACTGCGGTCATTGTGCTTTGGGTTATAAGTGCCGTGCTTTCCGGCGCGGCCATTGTGTCGGGTCAGTTTCAGCGACCATCTCTCCTTTCTGGGGTCACGCAGAGAACGCTGTGCGCGGGGTAGAGGCAACGCGGTGCAGCGAAGCTGCAAATCTGCCGCCTGCTATGCGCCAGATAATACCCAGTAGGATATGACGCAGGGCATCACATCCACTGGGCAAGACTGCCGCCCTTGACCCGCGCAAAGAGCTGCGCTCTCTGCACTCTTGCGCCGAACAACCTGACAGACAAGACTTGTGAAGTCCTCTCTGCCAGCTTGCCCGGTTCTTCCTCGGTGTCGGTCTGCCTGCAAGCGGTTCCTGCCCGATTTCCTCCGGCGTATGGCTTTTTCTTGGTGCGCTCGTGTCGTGGCGGCACTTCCCCGAAAAAGCATATTGACTTGCAGCCGATCATGTGGTTTTCAAGGTGCACTGTGATTTTGTAAGAAGTTGAGGGCTTTCAAAAATGCGAGTAAGACTGCTTTTGAAAGTAGTTCCCACACCTTATACAAACTTAAAGGGGTGTTTTTAAACGGGGGCTTATGAAAATTCTGAAAATTTTCACTTTTTCAAACAACCTCCTATACCTATAACATTCTAAAATGGGTGTTTGGCATACAGATTTTCAAATTTTGTTGAACTGCCTAATTTTAGAATATAGATTTTGTTCATTATCCACTTATAGAACTAGCGGAAAGCCGTTTTACAAAAGATTTTGAAAGCCTCTACACTAATAGGAATCCGCAGGACCGTTTTGGAATACAGTTTTGAAAATTTCACAATTTTAGACAAAAAGAAAAACGGCAAAGCGGATAAAATCCACTTTACCGTTTTAGAAGATATTCTATTACGCTGCGATTGCGTTGGCGTTGACCTGTTCAATGGTCTTGCGAATACCAAGCCATACACTCAAATCTGTAAAGACCTCTACGATGCTTCCCTGGTCTGTAAAAGGTGGTTCCTGCAAAACAGAGAGGTCCTTCATCGTACCATTATGTACGATGTACTCGACAATCTGGTTGACAAAGTAAATCTGTCGGCTGTCGAGGTTAGCACCATCCAGATATTGCGAAAATGCAGCTTTCGCCGCAGCCATATCAAGACCAACGATTTCCCGCACGAATTCTCCCAAAGGCTTTGTGCCATATTCGGCTTCATAGTCCTCTTTTGTGCCAACCTCACTCCAAAGAATTTTTTCGAGTTCCTTGACATCCTCGGCAGTGAGCGGGATGTTGCCTTTCAGCTTGGCGATGGCTGCATTATCCTGATGCTGCCGTACATAGTACTCAGCTTTTGCCTTGTAATTTTTCAGATCATCGTTTTCCAGCTCGGCTTCTTTCCATTCTGTCGAAAGAATTTCGTCAGAGAAATCTGTGGTGTACCGTACCCGCTCGATGGGGATGTACTTGATCAGGTCACGCAACTCTTTTCGGATGTGCTCAAACTCGTTCACATCGGCAGTTTTGATATAGTCGGTCTGGATAATTTTTTCGAGCAACGCGCGTTTTTGATCAATCTCTGGAATATTGGACACGCTCGCAACCGCTTTCGCTTTTTTCAGCAGCTCGCTGCGGCCACGAGTGTAGAGCTTCCCGGCAAGGTATGCCAATTCGATGCCGTACAGCAGAGCATCAAAACGCAGTGCTTTCGGGTCATCCGGTTCCGGTTCGATCAAGGGGGCAAGTTCTTCCCGGGCAATCAAGGTATCTGCATAGGTCAGCGCATTGTAACTATTTTTATCCGCATACAACTCAACATATTTCAAATGCTGTTTGACCGCAAAATTGTCACGATTCAGCTTTTGCACCTGACTGACCATGTGCTCCACCAGTGAAGTCCGGAACGCTTTCAGTTCTTCCGTTTGGAACTGCATATCCTGCAATTTATACGCGATTTCAAACTGCAAACCGAAAATCGCACCCTGAACGGCAATCATATTCGGGGTAGCATTTCCTTTGTTCATGCGGAAGAACTCAAAATTCCCGCAGAAGTCAAAAATGTAAAACTTCTTCTTGTCCTCACCATCCAGAAGCCCCGGACACAGGCGGGTTCCGCGACCGATCATCTGCCAGAATTTTGCCTTGCTCAGAACCTTTTTGAAAAAGACCAGATTCAGAACCTCCGGCACATCGATGCCGGTGTCCAGCATATCCACCGAGATGGCAATCTGCGGCAATTTCTTCGGGTCAGAAAATTCGTCAATGGCACTCTGCGCATAACTAAGCCGATTGTCGATCACCATGGCATAGCCGTTCATGTGCGGATATTCCTGATTGAACACTTTGAGGATTTCTTCTGCGTGGTCGTGGCTCTTGGCAAAAATAATCGTTTTTCCAATTTTGCTGCCGTAGTCGATTTTCAAGGCGTTCTGCATCACGACATTCAAGACCTGCCGAATGGTGTCCTTGTTGAACAGCCAGCTGTTCAGAGCAGATGCATCAATGCTGGCCGGCAGGTTGCCGTTTTCATCCTCAAAGGTGTTTTCGTAGGCTTCCCGTTCTTCGTCCGAAAGTTCATCGTAGGTGATGCCTTTCTTCATGAACTTTACTTCGCTCTCCACCGAGAGGAAGTCAACCAGAAAGCCATCCTTGACGGCCTGCGCCAGCTCATAACCATAGGTGGGCACACCGTTTTCGAGGTCAAAGATCTCGTAGGTGTTTTTGTCGATCTCATCCTTGGGTGTGGCGGTCAGGCCAACCAGCGGTGCATCGAAATAATGGAAGATGTCGCGGTATTTATTGTAGATGGAACGGTGTGCTTCATCGCAGATGATCATATCAAAGTGGCCACAGGTGAACAGCTTGCCCTCTGCATCGTGAACGGAATCAATGCAGTTCATCATGGTCTGATAGGTTGAGAACACGCAGTGTGCCGTAAAGTTGTCTTTGTCCTCGCAGAGATTCGTTACGGAAAGCTCCGGCAGGAGGTTGACAAAGCTGCGCTTTGCCTGGGTTACAAGGCTGTTGCGGTCAGCCAGAAACAGCACGTTCTTGACCCAGCCATGCTGCAATAATACATCCACCAGTGCAATGACGGTACGGGTCTTGCCGGAGCCGGTTGCCATGACGAGCAGGGCTTTCCGGCGGTTCTTGCGGCCAAAACTGTCGCAGACAGCCTTGATGGCCCCCTCCTGATAGTACCGTCCGGCAATGTTTTTGTTTACATCCACATTGGCAAGGCTGGTGCGCATGGCTTGCAGATTGAACCATTTTTCAAGGTCGCGCTTGGAGTAAATGGAAGCGACCTTGCGCTCGGGATAGATATTGTCTACAATGCGGGTATCGAAACCGTTGGTCAGGAATACCACCGGGCGGCGACCAAACTGCTTTTCGAGAATATCTGCATACAGCTTTGCCTGCTGACGGCCTACTGCAACATCCTTACAGGTGCGCTTTGCTTCGATCACAGCCAGCGCACGGCCATCATCGCCGTACAGGACATAATCTGCATAGCCGGTGCCGCTCTTGTTGGGCATCCCGGGCAGAGGGACCTCGTTGACCCAGTTTTTGCCCTCGACCCACCCGGCATCGGTTAGCATGGAGTCAATATACAGTTTCCGGGTCTTGTACTCCGAAAGTTCCAGCGGCTTGGGTACATAGGTGGGCTGCTGTGTTTCACGGCGGGCGGTCAGCTGCGCCTTGAGCTCGGCATTTTCCTTGATGAGTGTATCCAAGTCCACATCCGGCAGGGCAGGCTGTGCAACGGGTGCAGCAGGCTGTTGTGTGAGCAGGGAAGCGTCAAATTTCTTTTCCTGATAGCTTGTTCCGTAGCAGTACGCCACGAAATCAAGGAACAGAAACAGGTTTTCGAGGCAAAGTTCCGCCTGTTCCCGGCTGATGCTGCGGCTTCCGTGGGCGGCATCATTGCCGCGCTTGCGAATAAAATCCATCCGCCGCCACAAATCATCGTCTACAATGTCGTGAAATTCTTCTGTGCTCATCAGGCTGATGAGCTTATCATCCCACGGCTTGACGAGGGAGCTGTCCACCGAATACATCCATTTGACTGCAAACTCCATGGCGCGGCGGCAGTCCAGCACAGCGGTGGCCGCATCAATGGGCAGAATCCTCTCCGCAGCAATCGCGGCATCCGCAAAGCCGGAAAATTGCGGGTCATCTTTCAAAAAGTCAAAGTTGGTCAATTCTCACACCTCCCGGCTTCTATTTTGAACGATTTTCAGCCAAAATGCAAGCGTTTTGCGCAAAAAGTTCTGCGAACAATTTTGATTTGTCTACCTCGGCTACAAAGGCGGCAAACTGGTTTTGGAGGGGCAGA
>ERZ1027181.309-NODE-309-length-25228-cov-12.614905_pt1 | contig 25228 bp, 23 predicted proteins | sample MGYA00519247_ERZ1027181 | MGnify/ENA primary metagenome ERZ1027181 (study PRJEB26926, sample SAMN06164415) | human gut metagenome | biome: ENVO:00009003; feature: ENVO:2100002; material: ENVO:00002003 | host: Homo sapiens | place: USA | collected 2012 ...
TCTGCATGATCATCGCCATCGTCCTGATGATCGGCACCCTGCTGGTCATCCGTGCCGTCACCGCTAAGAAGCACGCCGGCGTCTTCCAGGAAATGGCTGCTGCCAACAAGGCTCTGGCCAAGTAATTCCCGCGAAGCCTACATAAAAAAACAGGTCCGCACCTGCGGACCTGTTTTTTTTAGCTTGTCAAAAAAGAGCAACGCCCTTTTTTGACAAGCTAAAAAACGGCTCATATGCCGAAAAAGCGTTTTCCATTGTCCCAGGTGGCCTGCTCCACCGCTGCCGGGGTCATGTCCCGCAGCTGGGCGATCCTCTCGGCCACCAGGTGCACATAGGTGGAGTCATTGCGGCGGCCCCGATAGGGCACCGGGGTCAGGTAGGGGGCGTCCGTCTCGATCATCAGCCGCTCCATGGGGACGGCCCGGATGACCTCCGGGGCCTTGCGGGCGTTTTTGAAGGTAGCTGCCCCGTTGAAGGACAGGTACCAGCCCCGATCCACCAGCTCCCGGGCCATTTCCACGGACCCGGCGAAGCAGTGGAACACGCCCCGCACCCGGGGAAATTCCCGGACTATGTCCATGGTGTCGGCGTGGGCGTCCCGGTCGTGGATGATCACCGGCAGCTGAAGCTCCTGGGCCAGGGCCAGCTGCTGCCGCAGCACCTGCTGCTGCAGGTCCCGGGGTGGATTCTCCGGCCAGTAGTAGTCCAGGCCGATCTCACCGATGGCCACCACCTTATCCTCCTGGGCCAGAGCCCGGATCTCCGTCAGGTGCTCCGGGCGGAAATCGCCGCAGTTTTCCGGATGGATGCCCACGGCAGCGTAGATATGGGGAAAACGATGGGCCAGCTCCACCGCCGTCCGGGAGGACGCCACGGTGCAGCCGGGGTTCACCACCAGACCGACGCCGTGCTCCGGCAGAGAAGCCAGCAGGGCCTCCCGGTCCGGGTCGAACTGGTCGTCGTCATAGTGGGCGTGGGTGTCAAACAGCATGGCGGGCCCTCAGTCCAGGCGGACCTTACCCAGCCGGGCGTCCGCCACATACTGGGCCTTCAGCTCCCGCAGCCGGTCCATATGGGCCGCGCGCAGGTGGACCTGCTGCTTTTCCTCCGACTCCCACTGCTCCACCAGGAGGATCTCGTCGGCATTCTGGACAGACAGGAAATAATCGTACCGCAGGCAGCCGTCCTCCCGGCGAATGGCGTCGATGATGCCCTCGGTGGTCAGCTGGCGCAGGAAGCTCTCCCGGCAGCCGGGCTTGGCCAGATAGCGCACGTACAGGGTCAGGGTAGTTTCCATAGAGAAGCGCTCCTCATTGATAGTGTTGGTCCAGTACCGCGATCATGGCGGCAATGGCGTTTTCCCGGCAGTCCGGCAGGACCCGGACTCCGGGCACCCGGCGCACCGACTCAATGGCGTTGGCCGGGGCAAAGGGCATACCGGCAAACTCCAGCATGGGGATGTCATTGGCGTGGTCCCCCACGCAGCACACATTCTCCTGCCGGATATGCAGCAGCTGCGCCAGACGGCGGACCATGCCGCCCTTGTTGGCGCCCTTGGCGGTGATCTCCAGCAGCGTGGATGCGCTGGCCACGATCTCATATTCCCGGCTCCAGGGTTGCTCCCGGATATACTTTTCCAGCTGCCGCAGCCGGGGAGGCTCCTCCTCAAACAGCAGCTTGGCAATAGGTGACGGAGCCTGGTCCAGACTGTCCAGCTCCACCGACGGGGAGTGGGTCAGGTGCAGGTGCCGGGCGGTGATCTCGTTGGGGTGCACCACATGGATGGAGTTATCGTCGTGGTAGATCTCAAAGGTCAGGTCCGGCATTTCCGCCGTCAGCTGCCGGACGTGGTCCCGGATGCGCTCCGGCAGAAAGGCGGTGCAGAGGTACCGCCCGGCGGCAAAGTCATAGATGGCCGCGCCGTTGAAGAGCACGGTGGGGCCATTCATGGGAATGCCGTCCTTCAGGGCGGCGAAGGAGGGCAGGGCCCGGCCGGTGGACACGCAGAAGGTGCCGCCCTGGGCCATGAAATACTCCATGGCTGCCCGGTTTTCCGGCGATACCGGGGGGATGCCGCCCTTTCCCCGAAGGGAATCCTCCGTGTAGACGATGGTGTTGTCATAATCGCTGGCGATAAGGACGCCGTCAAACTTTCCCATAACTTATCCCTCTGCCGCAGGCGTGCCGCCTCCGCCGCTTCTGCGGCGTCCGCCCCGGTGGCGGGGACGGCGGCGGGACTGGGCGCCCTCCTGGGGCGCTGCGTTCTCCGCGGGCTTCTGAGACGGCTTGGGGGCGCCGCTCTTCGGCGGCTGGGGACGGTTCTCCTGGGGCTTGTCCCCGGGCTTGCGGCGGGGACGGCGGGGCTTGTCGTCGGCCCTGGGCCCATCGGGACGCTTCTTTTCCGGCGGACGGGGCTTCTCCCGCTTCTCCGGGACCTTCTCCGCCGTCTGCTGGGGCTTGCTTCCGCCGCCCCGGCGGCGGCGCTCGTTCCGGCGGCGGGCGGGCCGTTCCTCCCGGGCGGGGGCGTCGGGGTCAAAGTCCGCGATGACCAACGGCATGGGGACCTCCTCCTCGGGCCGCTCCTCCACATACCGCTCGGGCCGCTCCTGGGGCACCTGGATGCCGTCGCGGCTGCCCTTGCCGTTGCGCAGGACGCACACCTCGCAGTTGTGATAGCACCGGGGGGAATCCGGCTTTTCGTCCAGCCGGACCTTCATGGTCTCCCGGAGCACGTTCACCTCGCACACGTTGCCGGGGCCATCCGGCGTCTGGACAAAGGAGTCGTTTTTGGGCATGCGCTTCAGGGCGTCCTCATAGGCGTCCTGCTCGTATTTCAGGCAGCACATCAGCCGCCCGCAGGTGCCGGAGATTTTGGTGGGGTTCAGGGACAGGCTCTGGGTCTTGGCCATTTTGATGGACACCGGCACAAAGTCGTCCAGGAACTGGGCGCAGCAGAAGGGCCGGCCGCAGATGCCCAGGCCCCCCAGCATCTTGGCCTCGTCCCGGACGCCGATCTGCCGCAGCTCGATGCGGGCCCGGAACACCGACGCCAGGTCCTTTACCAGCTCCCGGAAGTCCACCCGCCCGTCGGCGGTGAAGAAGAACAGGATCTTGTTCCCCTCGAAGCTGCACTCCACCCGCACCAGCTTCATCTCCAGCTTGTGCTGGAGGATCTTCTTCTGGCAGATGTCGAAGGCTTCCTTTTCCCGGGCGCGGTTGTGGGCCGCTGTGCGGCGGTCGTTCTCCGTGGCCACGCGGACCATGGGCCGCAGGGGCTGGATGACGCAGCAGTCGTCCACCGGGTGGTTGCCCATGGTGCACTGGGCGTATTCCAGGCCCTGGGCCGTCTCCACGATGACGTGGTCCCCGGTCTGCACCTGCACGTCGCCGGGGTCAAAGAAGTAGGTTTTGCATCCGCTGCGGAAGCGGACGCTGATCACAGTTGTCATATATTTCGATTCCTTTCCGTGTATGTCAAAGCAGCTTTTCCCACCCGGCGCACAGGGCTCCCAGCACATGGCCCACGCCCACGTTATAGCGGCACTCCAGGCAGTATTGCTTCATCAGGTCTGTCATGCCCTGCAGCTGGCGCACGGTAAGCCCCCGGCGCAGCTCCTCCGCCCCGGGAATGTCCGCAGGGTCTGGCTTGCCGCAGGCGGCCAGCAGCGCCTCGGCAGAGGCCCGCCAGGCGTTCTCCAGCAGCTGCTGGAGCTGCTCGCGCTTGAGGCGCTTATTCTCCAGCCCCACCAGGTATTGGCTCACCGGCAGCAGCTGTCCCGAAGCGAAGGCCCGGCACAGGTCCCGGGCGGCGTCGTCCCGGGCGTCCTCGTCCTCGCCCCGGAGCTTCCACTCCACGCACCGGGAGCGGATGGTGGGCAGCAGCGCCGCCGCCGTCTCCGTGCAGAACAGGAACGCCGCGTAGGGCGGCCCCTCCTCCACCAGCTTCAGCAGCACGTTCTGGTCCCGCTGGTTCAAAGCGTCGCAGTCCGGGAAGATGTACACCTTGGCGGCCCCGTCGTTGGGGCGGATGTATGCGTCCTGCCGCAGGCTTCGCAGCAGGTCCACCGGCAGCTCCCGGTGGTCGGGGTCCTGCACCGTCTGGACATCGGGGTGGATGTCCTCCAGCACCTTGCGGCACTGGCGGCATTGCAGGCAGGGCTTTCCGCTTTGCGCCTCGCACTCCATGGCGGCGGCGGCAAAGCGGGCGGCGGCCATGCGGTCTCCGCTGCCGGAGAAGATGATGGCATGGGGCAGGGCTCCGCCTGCGGCGGCCCGGCGCAGCCGGCGGGCCAATGTGCTGTTTTCCGGCAGAAGCTGCCCCACGGTCCTTCCTCCCCATTGTTATACTTTCCGATTTTATAAGTATAGCATACCCTCCGTCCCGTCTGCAAGGTGCCGGGACGGGTTTTCTGCAAAAAATAGTTTCCCGTCAGGAGATTATTCCCGGTAATTTTGGGCCATAATGGCAAAAAGATTCCTTTTTGCGAAAATAGTCTTGCTTTTGACAGAAGATATGCCTATAATAAGTTGTTCGCAATTTTATTTTATATACGGAGGGAACTACATGAGTAAGAAGTATTGCTATCTCTTTACCGAGGGCAACGCCAAGATGCGCGAGCTGCTGGGCGGTAAGGGCGCCAATCTGGCCGAGATGACCAACATCGGCCTGCCCGTCCCCCAGGGCTTCACCATCACCACCGAGGCCTGCACCCAGTATTATGAAGATGGCCGCCAGATCAACGACGCCATCATGGCCGAGATCATGGAATACATCGAGAAGATGGAGCAGATCACCGGCAAGAAGTTCGGCGATCACGAGAATCCCCTGCTGGTCTCCGTCCGCTCCGGCGCCCGCGCCTCCATGCCCGGCATGATGGACACCATCCTGAACCTGGGCCTCAATGAGGACGTGGTGGACGTCATCGCCAAGAAGTCCAACAACCCCCGCTGGGCCTGGGACTGCTATCGCCGCTTCATCCAGATGTACTCCGACGTGGTCATGGAGGTGGGCAAGAAGTATTTCGAGCAGCTCATCGACGAGATGAAGGAGAAGAAGGGCGTCACCCAGGACGTGGAGCTCACCGCCGAGGATCTGAAGGAGCTGGCCGGTCAGTTCAAGGCCGAGTACAAGTCCAAGATCGGCGAGGACTTCCCCTCTGACCCCAAGGAGCAGCTCATCGGCGCCATCAAGGCCGTGTTCCGCAGCTGGGACAACCCCCGCGCCAACGTGTATCGCCGGGACAACGACATCCCCTATTCCTGGGGCACCGCCGTCAACGTGCAGTCCATGGCCTTCGGCAACATGGGCGACGACTGCGGCACCGGCGTGGCCTTTACCCGCAACCCCGCCACCGGCGAGAAGAAGCTCATGGGTGAGTTCCTGACCAACGCCCAGGGCGAGGATGTGGTGGCCGGCGTGCGCACCCCCATGCCCATTGACCAGATGGCCGAGAAGTTCCCCGAGGCCTATGCCCAGTTCGTGGACGTGTGCAAGACCCTGGAGGATCACTATCGCGATATGCAGGATATGGAGTTCACCGTGGAGCACGGCCAGCTGTACATGCTCCAGACCCGCAACGGCAAGCGCACCGCTCCCGCCGCCCTGAAGATCGCCTGCGACCTGGTGGACGAGGGCATGATCTCCGAGCAGCAGGCCGTGGCCATGATCGATCCCCGCAACCTGGATACCCTGCTGCATCCCCAGTTTGACCCCGCCGCTCTGAAGGCCGCCGCCCCTGTGGGCAAGGCTCTGCCCGCCTCTCCCGGCGCCGCCTGCGGCAAGATCGTCTACTCCGCCGAGGACGCCAAGGAATGGGCTGCCCGGGGTGAGAAGGTGGTCCTGGTCCGTCTGGAGACCTCTCCCGAGGATATCGAGGGCATGAAGGCCGCTCAGGGCATCCTGACCGTTCGCGGCGGTATGACCTCTCACGCCGCCGTTGTGGCCCGCGGCATGGGCAAGTGCTGCGTCTCCGGCTGCGGCGCCATCGTCATGGACGAGGAGAACAAGCAGTTCACCCTGGCTGGTAAGACCTATCACGAGGGCGACTGGCTGAGCCTGGACGGCTCCACCGGCAACATCTACGACGGCGCTATGCCCACCGTGGACGCCAGCGTGGGCGGCGACTTCGGCCGCATCATGGCCTGGGCCGATAAGTATCGCCGGCTGCAGGTCCGCACCAATGCCGACACCCCCCACGACGCCGCCAAGGCCCGTGAGCTGGGCGCTCAGGGCATCGGCCTGTGCCGCACCGAGCACATGTTCTTCGAGGGCGACCGCATCGCCGCCATCCGCGAGATGATCTGCTCCGACACCGTGGAGCAGCGCGAGAAGGCCCTGGCCAAGCTCCTGCCCATGCAGCAGGGCGACTTCGAGGGCATCTATGAGGCCATGGAGGGCTGCCCCGTTACCATCCGCTTCCTGGATCCCCCTCTGCACGAGTTCGTTCCCACCGAGGAGGCCGACATCGAGCTGCTGGCCAAGGATATGGGCAAGACCGTGGCCGAGATTAAGGCCATCATCGCCTCCCTGCATGAGTTCAACCCCATGATGGGCCACCGTGGCTGCCGTCTGGCCGTGACCTTCCCCGAGATCGCCGTGATGCAGACCCGTGCCGTGATCCGGGCCGCCATCAACGTGCAGAAGCGTCACCCCGAGTGGAACATGGTTCCCGAGATCATGATCCCCCTGGTGGGCGAGGTGAAGGAACTGAAGTATGTCAAGAACGTCGTGGTCAAGACCGCTGACGAGGAGCTGGCCGCCGCCGGTGTGGAGATGAAGTACCTGGTGGGCACCATGATCGAGATCCCCCGCGCGGCCCTGACCGCCGACGAGATCGCCACCGAGGCCGAGTTCTTCTCCTTCGGTACCAACGACCTGACCCAGATGACCTTCGGCTTCAGCCGCGACGACGCCGGTAAGTTCCTGGGCGCTTACTATGACAAGAAGATCTATGAGAACGATCCCTTTGCCAAGCTGGACCAGGTCGGCGTGGGCAAGCTGGTGAAGATGGCTGCCAAGATGGGCCGCGAGACCCGTCCCGACCTGCACCTGGGCATCTGCGGCGAGCACGGCGGCGATCCCAGCAGCGTGGAGTTCTGCCACAAGGTGGGCCTGGACTATGTGTCCTGCTCCCCCTTCCGTGTGCCCATCGCCCGTCTGGCCGCCGCACAGGCTGCCATTAAGGACCAGCAGTAAATGGTAAGGTAACGCCTGCGGAGCAGGCAAAACGACCGATATAAATACGGTCACACAGTCCGTTTGGATTGTGTGACCGTTATTTTTTTTGCTCATTTTCAGCTGAATACACCTCTGAAATATCCGACAGCTACGGATATGGCAATGAAACGCTACAGGGCTAATGATACTTCTCTACGGAGCTGGCGGAGAACCCGGCAGGGATGAGATTCCCATGGACCCGATTCGCTATCGGGCGTCTGATGATTTCCCTATTGTGCATATCCGTGTATCAAGCAAAGATCAGAACAAGGACAGGCAGCTTGTGGCTATGTGGAATAAAGTATATCGATAGCTAATATGAATCGCTTCTGTCTCAAGATAACATAAAATAATTAACGATAAATATTAAAAATCTCTTGACAAAACATATGTATCGGTATATACTGCAAGCATAACGATAAACGTTAAATAATTTATGTTTTGCGTAGGAGGCATTCTTATGAATTCTAAAACTCTTTCAAACTTCCACAAGTTCGGTAAAGTGGGCAAGATTGCAATGACCGTCTTAATGGTCATAGCAATCTTAGCGGCTGCAGCGAGCTGTGTAGCTACAATTTTTGTGTCTACGCTTCCAAAGGATGCGCTAACAGTTCGCGTTACCAATCATGCCGAATTCAGGATCAACGAAAAGAATTTCGATTCCCTGTGGGATATTCTTGCAGATGGTTTTTCTTATGCGGGGGACGCAAGCCCCGAGGCAATGCTGAGCGGGGGAAATGATAAGATCATTCCTCCTGAAGATCAGGATTTCAATATGGAACTCTCATTTTTCAACCAGTCATTTTCTTCTGCCAAAATTCATTCCGAAGAAAACACAAAGGTGATCGAAGCCACGTCATCGCCTGCTGAGTACCGTTCGGCAAATTTGGTGTCAGTCTTTATCTTCGCGACTTTGTTTGCTGCTTCTGCTGCCTCAGCTCTGTTTATGCTGAAAAGACTGTTTGCGGTGCTTGCAAAGTGTGAATCTCCGTTCTGCGAAGAACTTGTGAAAAAGATGAAAGCATTCGGTTTTTCTCTTCTTCCCGTTGCGCTGTTTGCCACCATTGGTGAAACGCTGTCTACCGCTTTCCTGTCTGCCGGAAGAGACACCGGGATCAGCATTCAGTGGGGCGTCTTAATTGCTTTCGCCGTAACAATGTGTTTGGTGACTGTATTCAAGTACGGGATTCAGCTCCAAAAAGAATCGGATGAAACGCTGTAAGGGGGCGGACAATGGGACATATTGTTTTAAGGCTGGACCGCGTAATGGCGGACCGGAAAATGAGCCTGAATGAGTTGTCGGAGAAAGTCGGCGTTGCAAATGTGAATCTTTCCAAGATGAAGAACGGGCATATCAGCGCCATCCGGTTTTCTACATTGGCTGCGATATGTGACGTGCTGCAATGTCAGCCGGGTGACATATTGGAATACAGCCCTGAAGAATAAAATGAACGTGGATGAAGCATATGCCGATGAAAAGGGCAAACGATGACCATGGCGCCGGCGCATTATTTCCAAACGATTGCAAATTCCCCGGTGAACTGGCACGAATCCTCCACGGGGATCAGCATGGTATCCTCGCCCTCCCGGAGATAGCCCCAGCAGCTCACCCGGGCGGCGGTGTGGGTGCTCCCTGCGTCATAGGTAAGCCCCTGGTACCAGCTTTCGTTGACCAGCGCTATGATATCCCGTGCCCTGGGATGCAGCAGGCGGCCGCCCTCCTGGGCCCCGGGTCCCGCCATCATGCACAGCAGCAGCGGGTGTATGTATGCATACCCGGCCCACACCACATCCGGGTCACCGACGGCCTGCATCCCGCCCTGGGCAGTGTAGCCGCACTGAAAGCGCACAGCGGTAATGTACCCGACCCCGTCCGTCTCAAAGGTCAGCGATTGGGGAAAGGCGTTCTTCCTGAACCCCGGATAGCAGCCTGTCAGCATGTCCCGCACCCAGGTGCCGTCCTCCCGCAGCCGCAGAGGCGATTCCACCGCCTGGGCCATTTGATTGAAGTTCTCCGCAAACTCCGGAACCGTCAGCCGTCCCCGGTGGACAGGGATCATGGCACTCATCAGGCCGCACACTATGACCAGGATCAGCAGCCCGTGGGCTGCGGGCAGCAGCGCCCACCGCCAGCCGGGAATGTCCCGGCTCTGACACAGCACCTCCCCCTCCCAGGGCAGCTTCAGTCCGTCCCGGCAGTCCTGATAGCTTTTTTTCAGCCGCCACAGCCGCACCACGGGAATCAGCAGCGCCATGCCGCATATCAGCGCCAGAGCCGTGTAGGCAAAGGCCTCACCCCACTCCGGCCGCCGCCCGTCGGGCTTTTCCACCGTCAGACCCAGCAGCCGCTTTCCCGGCGTGGTCCCCCACAGGTGCAGCAGCACCGGCTCCACCGCCAGCATCAGCAGCAGTGCGCCTATGGTGTTGAGCAGGGAGAACCCCTGCTGGCGGAACGATATGTGCCCTGCCAGCATTGCCAGCGCCGCCGCGCAGGAGCACAGGGCCAGGTCCAGATTCCGTGCCAGGAACCGCCGCCAGGGACATGGCTCCTGCCGGTCTGCCTGGGGCGCGGCGGGAGCCGCCTGGGCCGCCGTGTGCAGGGCCAGCCAGTATTTCTCCGGGTCCAGGCTGTCATAGCGGACCCGGTCCGCCTGCATGGCCCGGCATACGGCCTGGTCCCTCCGGGCCTGCTCCTCCCGGCGCTGGGCTGTCCGGATGCGCTCCTCTAAAACGTCGGCCAGGTCCAGCTCCCCGGCCTGCATGGCCCGGATCTCCTCAATGGGCACGTCCAGCCGCCGCAGCAGCCGGACGCGCAGCAGCGTGTCCAGATCCTCCTGGCTATAGTCCCGATAGCCGTTCCGGGCCCGGACCGGATGCACCAGCCCCTCCTGCTCATAATAGCGGATGTTGGCCCGGGACAGCCCGGTCCGTGTCTCAATGTCCTTGATATGCATGGCGCCGCCCTCCTTTTCTCCGCAGTATAAGGGGTAAAGGGACTTGACAGTCAAGCTTTTTTTCAGGAAATCTCCAGCACCACCGGGCAGTGGTCGCTGCCGTACACCTCCGTGCGGATGGCGGCCTCCGTCACCCGGGGCAAAAGCCGCCGGGACACGATGAAATAGTCAATGCGCCACCCGGCGTTCTTTTCCCGGGCGTGGAACCGATAGCTCCACCAGGAATACGTGACCTCCTCCGGGTGCAGAGTCCGGAAGGTGTCGGCAAAGCCCGCTGCCAGCAGCTGTGTCAGCTTCTCCCGCTCCTGGTCGGAAAAGCCCGGGTTCATCCGGTTGGACCTGGGATTTTTCAGGTCCATCTCCTGGTGGGCCACGTTCAGGTCCCCGCAGTAGATCACGGGCTTTTTCCCGTCCAGCTCCAGCAGATATGCCCGCAGGTCATCCTCCCACTGCATCCGGTAGTCCAGCCGCTTCAGCCCGTCCTGACTGTTGGGGGTGTAGCAGCACACCAGAAAAAATTCCGGATATTCCGCCGTGATGACCCGCCCCTCGTGGCGGTGGACATCGTCCCCGAAGCCGTACACCACGGACAGGGGCTCCTCCTTGGTCAGCACCGCCGTGCCGGAATACCCCTTTTTGTCGGCGGAGTGGAAATACCGGTGATACCCCTCCAGCTCGAACACCGCCTGCTCCGGCTGCAGCTTCGTCTCCTGCAGGCACACAATGTCCGGGTCCTCCTGCTTCACATATTCCAGAAAGCCCTTGGTCAGGCATGACCGCAGGCCGTTGACGTTCCAGCTTACCAGCTTCATGGCCTTCTTCCTCCGTTTTTTCTTGTATCATACCATAAACGGACCGATTTTCCAAGAAAATGATTGACAAACCCTCCTGCGGGGGATAATATATTCAGGTATCAATGGCGTAGATGGGAAGAGTACCCGGCGCAGCCTCCGTCACAAGAGAGTCCGGCAAGGTGAAAGCGGACACGGCGGCCCCGGCGAACATGGCCCCGGAGCCGTCCGGCTGAGCGCGGCGCGTCAGGCCGGACCGGGTGTGCCCGTTACAGCACCGGGGCGTGCGGGCGCTCCATGAGGCCGCTTTTCGCAAGGAAGCGGCGAAGCAAGGTGGTATCGCGGTGCTGCGCATCGCCCTTGGCTGCGGCCGGGGGCGTTTTTTGTTTGCCCCGTTTCCCGGCTGTGGGAAAAACGCCAAACGTGATATGCATAATTTTAAGCCGCTCTTCCATTCGGAGCGGCGGAAAAGGAGATAGATTCCCATGGAAAAGCAGAAATTCTACATCACAACCCCCATTTATTACCCCTCCGACAAGCTGCACATCGGCCACACCTACTGCACCGTGGCCACCGACGCCATGGCCCGCTACAAGCGGCTCACCGGCTGCGACGTGCTGTTCCTGACGGGCACCGACGAGCACGGCCAAAAGATCGAGGACAAGGCCAAGGCCGCCGGAAAGACCCCCAAGGAGTTCCTGGACAACATCGTGGAGGGCCCCCAGGGCATCCTGGACCTGTGGAAGCTGATGAACATCTCCAACGACCGCTTCATCCGCACCACCGATGATTACCACTGTGCCTCCATCCAGAAGATCTTCCGCAAGATGTACGAAAAGGGCGACATCTACAAGGGCACCTACAAGGGCAAATACTGCAAGCCCTGCGAGAGCTTCTGGACCGAGAGCCAGCTGGTGGACGGCAAGTGCCCCGACTGCGGCCGCGAGGTCATGGACGCCGAGGAGGAGGCCTATTTCTTCCGCCTGTCCAAGTATGCCGACCGGGTCCGGCACCTGCTGGAGGACACCGACTTCCTGCAGCCCCGCTCCCGGGTCAACGAGATGGTCAACAACTTCATCAAGCCCGGCCTGGAGGACCTGTGCGTCAGCCGCACCAGCTTCTCCTGGGGCATTCCCGTGGACTTTGACCCGGGCCATGTGGTATACGTCTGGGTGGACGCTCTGTTCAACTACACCACCGCCCTGGGCTTTATGAACGACCGGTATCACGACTACGACAAATATTGGCCCGCCGACGTCCACTTTGTGGGCAAGGAGATCGTCCGGTTCCACTCCATTATCTGGCCCGCCATGCTCATGAGCATGGAAATGCCCCTGCCCAAGCACGTGTACGGCCACGGCTGGCTGGTGATGGACGGCGGCAAAATGTCCAAGTCCAAGGGCAACGTGGTGGACCCCTATGTGCTGGCGGAGAAGTTCGGCGTGGACGCTCTGCGCTTCTTCCTGCTGCGAACCTTCCCCTTCGGCTCCGACGGCAACTTCTCCAACGAGCTGCTGATCCAGACCATCAACATGGACCTGGCCAACGACCTGGGCAACCTGGTCAGCCGCACCACCGCCATGGTGGAGAAATACTTCGGCGGCACCCTGCCCACCGAGCGGGAAAACAGCGACGCCGACTGCGACCTGAAGACCATGGCCTCCACCCTGCGGGACCGCTATGAGACGGAGATGGAGCACTTCCAGTTCCAGAACGCCCTGGAGCAGATCTTCAAGACCATCCAGCGGGCCAACAAGTATATCGACGAAAACGCTCCCTGGACCCTGGCCAAGGACCAGGGGAACCGTGCCCGCCTGGCCACGGTTATGTATAACCTGCTGGAAACCATCCGCATCTGCGCCGTGCTGCTGACTCCCTTCATTCCCGACAGCGCCGAAAAGATCTTTGACCAGATCGGAGCCTGCCCGTGCTGCCGCACCTGGGAAAAGGCCAACGTGTGGGGCAGCCTGCGCCCGGACGTTACCGTCCACAAGGGCGAGGCCCTGTTCCCCCGCATCGACGCCGAGAAGGCCCTGGCCGAGCTCAACGCCATCCAGGAGGCCCAGCGCAAGGCGGCCCTGCCCGCCCTGGAGCTGGAGCCCTATACCCAGGAGCAGGTGGACTTCGACACCTTCTGCAAGTCCGATTTCCGGGCCGTGAAGATCAAGAACTGCGAGGCCGTGAAGAAGAGCGACAAGCTGCTGAAGTTCACCCTGGACGACGGCAGCGGCACGGACCGCACCATTCTCTCCGGCATCCATCACTATTATGAGCCGGAGCAGCTCATCGGCAAAACCGCTGTGGCCATTCTGAACCTGCCCCCCCGGAAGATGATGGGCATCCCCTCCTGCGGCATGCTGATCTCTGCCGTCCATAAGGAAAAGGGCGAGGAAAAGCTGCACCTGCTGCTGCTGGACGACGCCATTCCCGCCGGCGCAAAGCTCTGCTGACATTGCTCATAAAAAATTCCCGGTGCACCGCACCGGGAATTTTTTGGAGCTTGTCAAAAAAGGGCGGCGCCCTTTTTTGACAAAAGAGTTTTCGCTCCGACCCGCGCGTTTTCACGCATAAAATGCGCGAAAACACACTCTCTCCGCGCAAAGTATTTTTCGCGACGTACACGCCGCCGCGAAAAATGGATCAAACCTTATTCGCGGCCTGCGGGCCGCGAACTCTGCGAGGCTTTTTTGACAGACTGAAAAAAATTCCCGGTGCACCGCACCGGGAATTTTTTGCTTTCAAGGGGATCCGGGGAAATCAATACACCCGGGCAGGCTCCTCGCCGTTAAGCACGCGCAGAGCGCCCTGGGCCAGAGCCAGCAGCTCGTCCTCGCCGGGATACACGGTGATGGGGGCGATCCAGCCCACCATATCGGTGATGGCGTCCACAGTCTCCTTGCCGTAGGCAATGCCGCCGGTGAGGATGATCTGATCCACCTGGCCCTTCATGACCACGGCCATGGCGCCGATCTCCTTGCTGATCTGATAGTGGAAGGCGTCCACAGCGCCGGCGATCTCCTTGTCGCCGTTGTGGGCGGCCTTCAGCAGGTCGCGCATATCGTTGGAGCCGGTATAGGCCACCAGGCCGCCGTGACCGGCCAGCATCTTGCGGACCTCACCGGCGGTGTACTTGCCGCTGAAGCACAGGCTCACCAGCTGACCGGTGGGCAGGCTGCCGGACCGCTCGGGGGAGAAGGGGCCGTCGCCGTCCAGGGCGTTCTGGGTATCCACCACGCTGCCGTGGACGTGGGCGCCGATGGAGCAGCCGCCGCCCATGTGGCAGACGATAAGGTTCAGGTCCTCATACTTCCTGCCGTGCTCCTTGGCATAGCGCTTGGCAACGGCCTTCTGGTTCAGGGCGTGGAAGATGCTGGTGCGATGGAACAGGGGATGGCCGGCATAGCGGGCCACGTCGGACAGCTCGTCCACCACCACGGGGTCCACAATGTAGGAGGGGATGCCCAGCTGGTCGCCGATCTCCCGGGCCAGCAGACCGCCCAGGTTGGAGGCATGCTGCCCCTGAACGCCCACGGTGCAGTCGCGGACCAGCCGGTCGCTGACGGCGTAGGTGCCGCCGCGGATGGGGGCCAGCAGACCGCCCCGGCCGGAAACGGCGGACAGGGTCGTAACGTCGAAGCCCTGGTCATCCAGGGCCTGCATCACCAGCTTGCGCCGCCAGTCCTTCTGGGCGGGGATGGAATCAAATTTGTCGATCTCCTCGGCGCTGTGGCGCAGCGTCTTGTCGAAAAGCAGGGTTTCGTCCTCATAGACGCCGATCTTGGTGGACGTGGAGCCCGGGTTGATGACCAAAATTCTGTAAGACATGGGAATCTCCTCCTGTTGCATTGAATTGTTCCGAAAAAACAGCCGGATAACGACTTTATTGTATTATACAACAGTCGGTCAACCCATGTAAACTGTTTTTTCTCCTAAAACGAAACTTTTCCGGGAAAATGTTAAATTTTTACCGGGCGTTATTCCGCCGCAGGCCCGGGGATATCCCCCACGCCGTCCAGCACCAGCCGGGGGCGGTAGGGGAATTTGGCAATGTCCTCCCGCCGGGTAACGCCGGAGAGCACCAGCACCGTGTCCAGGCCGGTCTCGATACCGGCCACCATATCCGTGTCCATCCGGTCGCCGATCATCACCGCGTCCTCGGAGTGGACCCCCAGAATGCGCAGCCCCGTGCGCATCATCAGGGGGTTGGGCTTGCCCACGAAGTAGGCGTTCTGGCCGGTGGCCATTTCGATGGGGGCGATCATGGCCCGGCAGGCGGGAATGATGCCGTCCTCCGAGGGGCCGGTCAGGTCACTGTTGGTGCCGATGAGCTTGGCGCCCTTCAGCACCAGCCGCACCGCCCGCAGAATGTTTTCGTAGTTATAGCTGTTGCCCTCGCCGATGATGACGTAATCCGGGTCCACGTCGTTCATGGTGATGCCCTCGTCGTGGAGGGCCATGATCAGCCCCGCCCCGCCGATGACATAGGCGCTGCACCCGGGGGCCTGACTGCTGACGAACCGTGCCGTGGCCAGGGCGCTGGTATAGAAGCGGCTCTCGTCCACGTCCAGCCCCATGCGGCGCAGCTTCTGCTGCAGCTCCTTGGGGCTGCGCTCGGAGGAGTTGGTCAGAAACAGGAAGTTCTTTTCCTCCCGGTAAAGCCAGTCCACAAATTCCTTCACCCCCGGCAGCAGCCGGTTGCCGTGATAGATCACGCCGTCCATGTCGCAGATAAAGCCTTTTTTCTTTCGCAGCTGGTCCATAAGGTCCCTCCTATAGGATAAAATTTACCGATTTTCGCAGTTTTTCCGCCAGATCAGCGCCAGCCCCCGCAGCAGCAGACTGTCGTCGTGCCGGATCCTCCGGCGGCAGTAGGGGGTAATAATCCCGGACAGGCCCCCGGTGGCCACGGCAGTACAGGGCTGCCCCAGCTCCTCCTCCATGCGCTCCAGCAGGCCGTCGGCCATGGCGGCGGCGCCGTAAATGGCCCCGGCCTGAAGGCTGTCCTCCGTAACGGAGCAGATGACCTTTCCCGGCGGCTCCAGGGCAATGTCCGGCAGCTGGGCCGTGCCGGAGAACAGGGCGTGCAGGCTCAGCTTCACCCCGGCCAGAATCACGCCGCCCCGATAGCGGCGCTGCCGGTCCACCACCGTCACGGTGGTGGCGGTGCCGAAGTCGAACACCACCACCGGCAGAGGATATTCCGCCGCTGCCGCGGCGTCCGCCGCCAGCAGGTCTACCCCCAGGGTCTCCGGCTCCTCAATGGAGATCTCCAGTCCCGCCGGGGTAGTGGGACCCACCACCAGGGCTTCCAGCCCCGTAACGCTTCGGATGGCCCGGGCCGTTTCCTCCGTCAGCCGGGGCACCACCGAGCCGATGACGGCCCCCTCCGGGGCGTCATGGCCCGCCAGCACCTGCCTCACGGCGTCCTCGTAGGCCGCAAAGGGCAGCACCTCTCCCGAGGGGATGCGGCGCTGGGATACCACCCGGTCCCCGTGGTCCAGCAGGGCAAGAACAATGTTGGTGTTTCCGATATCGGCGGTCAGCAGCATAAAATTTCCTCACTTATACAGCGTTTTTAGCTTGGCCGGAAAGTTTGCGCTTTCCGGCCAGGCTGTGGTTATTTCAGGGCTTTTTCTTGGGAATGGTAACGGTAATGGTGGTACCCTTGCCGGGCTGGCTCTCCAGGTCCAGGGTGCCGTGGTGATAGGCCACGGCATGCTTCACGATAGACAGGCCCAGGCCCGTGCCGCCGGAGGCCTTGGAGTGGCTCTTATCCACCCGGTAAAACCGCTCAAACACCCGGCTCTGGTGCTCCGGCGCAATGCCGATGCCGGTATCCGCCACGGAAATGGCGGCGCTGTCTCCCCGGTCGGTGACGGTGACCCGGACGCTGCCGCCGGGGACGTTATACTGAATGGCATTGTCGCAGAGGTTATACACCGTCTCATACAGCAGACGGCGCACGCCCTCCACCGGGATCTCCGGGCCCTCCACGGTGATGGCCGTCCCGCTTTTTTCCGATTTGTCCCGCAGATCGGCGGCGATATCCCGGCACAGCGCCGAGACGTCCACGCGCTCCCAGGGCAGGGGATCTCCCTCGTCCAGCTGGGACAGGCGGATGATGTCGCCGATCAGGGCCACCAGCCGCTGTGCCTCCCGGCGGATGTGTCCCACGAACCGGGGCAGGTCCTCCTGCTTGACCAGGCCGTTCTCAATGAGCTCCGCGCTGCCGATGATGCCCTGAAGGGGCGTTTTCAGCTCATGGGATACGTTGGCGGTAAACTCCCGGCGGCTCTGCTCCGCCGTCTCCTGCTGGGTGATGTCAAAGGCCAGCAGCACCGCCCCCAGAGTGTCGGGGCCGGACTGGATGCGGGAGATGTCAAACTGATAAATGCGGCCCAGCCGCTGGACACGGACCTCGCTGTGACCGGCGTCCATGGCGGACGCCAGCGCGTCGCTGACGTCGCGGCCGCGGTCCACCGTCAGGAAATCCTGGCCCAGGCAGCTCTCGCCGGTGCCGAACACCCGGCAGGCGGCGGCGTTGATGCTGAGCACCGCACCGCTTTCGTTCAGCAGCACCAGCCCCTCCTGCATGTGGGAGGTGATCTGGCGAAACTCGTCGGACCGGCGGCGCAGGTCCGTCAGCTGCCGGTCGATCTGCTGACGCTGCACATTGATGCGGCACAGCAAAGGCGACAGCTCCTCATAGGTGTCGTTTTCCAGAGGGTGCTCCAGATCCAGGGCATTCAGAGGGGCGGTGATCCGGCGGGACAGACGGCCCGCCAGAAGGCCCGACAGCACCAGGGCTGCGGCGGCGGCCAGCAGAATGGCCGGCAGCATTCCCAGCACCAGCATGCCCACGGTAGCCCGGCTGACGGAAATGCGCAGCACCGAGCCGTCCGGCATACGCTGAGCATAGTAGCTGGTCTTTTCCAGCAGGGTGCTGGAATAGCGGGTGGAGCTGCCGGAGCCGGTGCGCAGGGCCTCCCGGACCTCCAGGCGGTCGCCGTGGTTCTCCAGGCTTTCGGCGTCGCGCTTGGTGTCGCACAGCACCGAGCCGTCGGCGGCGATCCAGGTCAGGCGGTAGCGGTCCGCCGTCAGCCCTTTCAGATAATCCGTGCCCTCCGTCTCCACGGCGGCGGCTGCCAATTGCAGCTGATCCTGGAGCTGGGACTCCTGCACGGAGGCAAAATAGCTGTACAAGCAGGTCATGACGATGACCACCCCCGCCAGCAGCACGGCTACGGCGGACAGCATAAACGAACGGAATATTTTCTTGGTCATCCTTGTTCCTCCAGCCGGTAGCCCACATTGCGGACGGTCTGGATCAGACCGCCGTAGGGGCCCAGCTTCTGGCGCAGCGTGCGGATGTGCATGTCCACGGTGCGGGTTTCGCCGCAGTAATCGGTGCCCCACACCTGGGCCATCAGCTGGTCCCGGGTGAAGGCCATGCCGGGATGGGACAAAAACAGCCGCAGCAGCTCGTATTCCTTATAGGTCAGGGGCACCCGCTGCCCGTCGCAGGAGACGGTGTGGGCGTCCTGGTCCAGGGTCAGGCCGGACAGGTGCAGCACGTGGCTGGGCCGGGCGCACCGGCGCAGCACGGCCTTGACGCAGGACACCAGCTCCATGACCCCGAAGGGCTTGGTGAGATAGTAGTCCGCGCCCAGGTCCAGGGCCTGGATCTTGTCATATTCCGCCCCCCGGGCCGTGGCCATGACCACGGGGATGGAGCGGGTAGCAGGGGCGGCCCGCATACGGCGCAGCAGCTCCACACCGTCCACACCGGGCAGCATCACATCCAGCACCACCAGCTCCGGCAGCTCCCGGGCCGACTCCAGCGCGGACCAGAAGGCCCCGCCGTCGGCAAAGCCCTGGGCCTGGAACCCGGTGGAGCGCAGGGTGTATACCTCAATATCAAGGATACTGGCGTCGTCCTCTACGCACCAGATCATGGGTTATCCCTCCTTGTGCCGGCCGGTGATGGAAAAAATCACCCACTCGGCGATGTTGGTGGCGTGGTCGCCGATGCGCTCGAAATACTTGGCGATCATCAGCAGGTCCAGGGCATACTCCCCGTCCGCGGGGTCGGCGGCGATGCGGGAGATCAGGGCCTGCTTCACCTGGCGGAAATAGGCGTCCACGGTGTCGTCGGCGGCCAGAACGGCCTCTGCCTTTATTGTATCATGTTTTACGAATGCGTCAACACTTTCTGTGACCATGGAGATGGTGGCCCGGGCCATCTGGCAGAGAATGTCGTCATGCTCGGCGGTGCGGCCCTTCAGGAAGGTGACGATCTCGGCGATGTCCTCGGCCTGGTCGCCGATGCGCTCCATATCCGTGATCATCTTCAGGGCGGCGGAGATCTGGCGCAGATCCCGGGCCACCGGCTGCTGCTGCAAAAGCAGCTTCAGGCACAGCGACTCGACGGTGCGCTCCTTCTGGTCGATCTCCGTGTCCAGGGGGCCCACCTGGGCGGCCAGGGCGGGGTCTCCCTCCGTCAGGGCCTTGGCGGCCAGGGCGATGACCTCCTCGCACAGGGCGCCCATCTCGATGAGCTCCCGGTTCAGCAGCGCCAGCTGCTGGTCAAACTGTCTTCTCATTATCCGAACCTCCCGGTGATGTAGTCCTCGGTGCGCTTGTCGGTGGGGTCGGAGAACAGCTGCTCCGTTTTGCCGAACTCCACCAGCTCGCCCAGCAGGAAAAAGGCCGTGTTGTCGGAGATGCGGGCCGCCTGCTGCATGTTGTGGGTGACCATGACCACGGTGTAATGCTCCTTCAGCTCCAGGGCCAGGTCCTCGATCTTGGAGGTGGAGATGGGGTCCAGGGCGCTGGTGGCCTCGTCCATCAGCAGCACCTCCGGCTCCACGGCCAGGGCCCGGGCGATGCACAGGCGCTGCTGCTGGCCGCCGGACAGGCCCATGGCGCTTTTCTTCAGCCGGTCCTTCACCTCGTCCCAGATGGCGGCGGAGCGCAGGGAGCGCTCCACAATGTCGTCCAGCTTGGCGTGGCTGCGAACGCCGTGGGTCCGGGGCCCATAGGCCACGTTGTCATAAATGCTCATGGGGAAGGGGTTGGCCTTCTGAAACACCATGCCGATGCGCTTGCGCAGCAGGGTGGGGTCCACCCCGGCGTCATAGATGTTCTTTCCGTGGAAGTCCACCTGTCCCTGGATCTTCACGGAGGGGATCAGGTCGTTCATGCGGTTCAGAGTCCGCAGGAACGTGGATTTGCCGCAGCCGGAGGGACCGATAAAGGCGGTGATCTGCCGCTCCGGGATGGCGACGGATACGTCGCGGAGGGCGTGGTTCTGCCCGTACCACAGATTCAGGCTCTTGGCCTCAAGAATGGGTTCCATAGCAATGCCTCATTTCTTTCGCAGCTTCCGCCCCACCAGGGAGGCGGACAGGTTGATCAGCAGGGTCAGCACCATCAGAATGGCGGCGATGGAGAAGGCCAGGGCCGTCTCGCCGCCCTCGGTGGCATAAACGTACAGGGCCACGGTCAGGGTGGCGGAGGAGGTGTGCAGAGCCTTGACAAAGCCCACCAGCTCCAGGCCGAAGCCCGCCGTATACAGCAGGGCGGCGCTTTCGCCCACAATGCGGCCCACAGCCAGGATGCAGCCGGTGACGATGCCGTCCACGGCTCCGGGCAGCACCACCGTGCGGATCATGTGCCATTTCCCGGCTCCCAGGCCCAGGGCCCCCTCCCGATAGGACTGGGGCACGGTTTTCAGGCTCTCCTGGGTGGTGCGGACGATGGTGGGCAGGATCATCACCACCAGGGTCAGGCCGCCGGCCAGGATGCCTGCCTGAAGGTTCATCCGCTGGACGAACAGCAGCATGCCCACCAGGCCGAAGATGATGGAGGGGATGCCCGTCAGGGTCTCGGTGGCGAACTCGATAACGGACACCAGGCGGCGGTTGGACGCGTATTCCGTCAGGTAAATGGCGGCCCCCACTCCCAGGGGCAGGACGATGACCATGGCCACCACGATGATATACAGGGTATCCAGAATGTTGGGCAGGATGCCCACGGTGTTCTTGATATAGCTGGTCTGGCTGGTCAGCAGGGACCAGGTGATGCCCGGCACTCCGCGATAGAAGATATAGCCGATGAGAAACAGCAGCAGGGCGCAGGTCAGCCCCGCGCACAGCCATACCAGGCCCCGCATGCCCCGGTCATACAGACGGCGGCGGGGCGACAGCTTTTCCTCCATGGGTCAGTCCTCCTTCCTTTTTTTGATGAACACGTTGAGAAATACGTTGATGAGCATAATGAACAGAAACAGCACCAGGCCGATGGAGAACAGGGCCTGCTGATACAGGCTGCCCACCGGGGCATAGGACATGCCGGAGATGATGCCGGTGGTGAGAAACCGGACAGACTGGAACAGTCCCGGCATATTGGCCACATTGCCTGCCACCATGATGATGGCCATGGCCTCGCCGATGGCCCGGCCCACGCCCAGCACCACGGCGGTGGCCACGCCGCTGCGGGCGGCGTGAAGGCTGACGCGGAAATACGTCTCGGCGGCGGTGGCTCCCAGGGCCAGGCTGGCCTCCTCATACTCCCGGGGCACCGCCCGCAGGGCCGTCTCCGACACGTTGATGATGGAGGGCAGCACCATAATGGACAGCACCAGGATGGCCGCCAGCAGACAGGCGCCGGACCCCAGGGAGAAGGTGGTGCGGATCAGCGGCACCAGCACGATCATGCCCACCAGGCCGTATACCACCGACGGGATACCCGCCAGCAGCTGCACGGCGGTGCGGATCACGGCGGCCACCGGGGCCGGGGCCAGCTTGGAGAGGAAGATGGCCGTCATTAGGCCGATGGGCACGCCGATGACCATGGCCCCGGCGGTGCCGTAAACAGAGGTGAGGATAAAGGGCAGAATGCCGTATTCCGCGCCGGTGGTGGTGTTGGTGGGGTCCCAGACCTGGCCGAACAGAAACTTGAACAGGCCGATCTGGCGGATGGCGGGCAGGCCCGAGAGGATCAGGTACACGCTGATGACCAGCACGAAGCCCACGGCTACGATGCCGCACAGCAGGAAGATCAGGTGGATCACATTTTCCAGGGCCTTACGGGCCCCTGTATTCTTTGAACGCATAGTCGGTTCCTTTCTTGTCCGGAACGGGAAATGCCCCTGGCCCGGGATTCGGGTCAGGGGAGGTTTCCCGGGGTGGTTACTTGGCCACGGGCACCGCACCGGCGTTCTTGATGAGGTCGGAAGCGGCGGCAGAGGTGGCGAAGTCAAAGAAAGCCTGGGCGGCGGCGGAGAGAGTTACGCCCTGCTTGGTCACCAGCACAAAGGGACGCTGGATTTCATAGCTGCCGTCCAGGACGGCGGCTTCGGTGCAGGCCACACCGCCCACGGTGAGGGCCTTGACGGTGGCCTTGCCTTCCACGGCGGACAGGGAGGCGTAGCCGATGGCGTTGGGGTTGCCGGCAACAGCCTCAATGACGCCGCCGGTGGAGGTCAGCTCCTGGTCCAGCTTGCAGGAGTCCTTGGTGTCGGTGATGGACTCAAAGCCGTCCCGGGTGCCGCTGCCGGACTCACGGCCGATGCAGGAGATGGCGCCGGGGTCGCCGCCCACCTCGCTCCAGTCGGTGATCTTGCCGGTGAAGATGTCGGCGATCTGCTGAACGGTCAGGTCCGCGACCTTGCTGTCGGCGTTGACGATGATGGCGATGCCGTCCAGGGCCACGGTGGTCTCCTGGAGACCGGCGGACTTCTCCTGGTCCTTCAGGGCCCGGGAGGCCAGGCCGATATCGGCGGAGCCGTTCTTCACAGCCTCGATGCCGGCGCCGGAGCCGGTGGGATCATAGGTGACGGTGACGTTGGGGTTGTCGGCGGTGAACTGCTCCTTCAGAGCGCCGATGACCTTGTCCATGGAGGTGGAGCCGTTGGTGGACACGGAGCCGGAGAGAGCGGTGCTGTTGTCGTTGTTCTTAGGGGTGTCATTGCCCTTCTGGCCGCAGCCGGCCAGGATGCCCAGCACCATAACGGCGCACAGGGCGATGGAAAGAAACTTTTTCATTTTTTCAGAATCTCCTTTCGATTCACGTTTTGGGATTTCCTTGGTACAGCTCATAGCATACGGAGCGGATGTAAAGGGGAAAAGACGCGTTTTGTAAAGTCTGCGTAAAATGCGGCGGATTGGTGCCGGAGAGGACGGCATAGCGGTGATTTTTTCTTCTCGTGAAAATATTTCCCCCGCAAACCAATTCGGACCGGAAAGCTGCTGGTCATTTTATATAAACGCCTTGCCGCGCCGTATGAATGTCCATAGGTCCGACGGAATGCGGCTTTCTTTTGTGACATAATTCACAAAAAGCCGCATAAAATGGGACTGTAAAATTGCCTGCTGCGAAACAGAACGACCTGGAGAGGAGGGGGGAGGCGTAAGAAATCGATTAAAGAAAGCGTGATGCGTGACAATACGGCGTTAAGGAGAGACTGTATCGCTTTACAGGGGAAAACACACATGGTAAAGTGACCATAGTCCCCTTTACCGGACATAAGGGGGACATCCATATGAGTAAGGAGAGAAAGCAATGGAAGAAAGAAAAGGCTTTGGGTCCAATTTTGGATTCCTCATGGCGGCCATCGGCTCAGCCGTCGGCCTGGGCAACATCTGGGGCTTCCCCAACAAGATGGGCGCCAACGGCGGCTTCACGTTCCTGATCATCTATCTGATCCTGGCTGCCTGCTGCGGCTTCATCGTCATGATGGGCGAGCTGGCCCTGGGCCGCAAGACCGGCCGGGGCGCCATCGGCGCATACAAAATTCTGTCCAGGAAGTTCAAGTGGCTGGGCTGGCTGGGCGTGCTGTCTGCCTTCCTGATCCTGGGCTTCTACTGTGCCCTGGGCGGCTACTGTCTGAAGTATGTCACCCTGAACGTGGGCAATCTGTTCCATGCCGGCTTCGGCACCGGCACCCTGGACGGCGCAGGCGTGTTTGACGCCCTGATGGCCAACCAGGGCGAGTGCGTGATCTACGGTCTGATCTTCGTGGCCATCACCATGGTCATCGTGATGGGCGGCGTCGGCGGCGGCATTGAAAAGGTCTGCTCCGTGGGTATGCCCGCTCTGTTCGTGATGCTGGTGATCTGCATCATCCGTTCCTGCACCCTGGACGGCGCAGTGGAAGGCCTGAAGTATATGTTCGTCCCCGGCTGGGCTCTGGCCAACGGCGTCATCAAGGAAGCGCCTAACTTCTTCTCTGTAGTATCCACAGCAGGCGGCCAGATGTTCTTCTCCCTGTCCCTGGGCATGGCGGCCATGATCACCTACGGCTCCTATCTGGATAAGAAGGAGAATCTTCAGAAAAACGCCATCATCATCGTGGTCATGGACACGCTGGTGGCCCTGATGGCCGGTCTGTGCGTGATCCCCGGCCGTTTCGCCCTGGACCCCACCGGCAATCTGGGCGGCCCCTCCCTGCTGTTCGTCACCATGCAGAACGTGTTCGACCGCATGGGCGCTGCAGGCCCCATCTTCGGCATCCTGTTTTATCTGCTGGTGGTATTTGCCGCCGTCTCCTCCTCCATCTCCCTGCTGGAGGCCGTTGTGGCCCACTATGTGGACCGTGCCCGGGACCGGGGCAAGGGCGACAAGCGGAAGCCTTACTCCGTGCTGGCCGGTATTGCCGCCGGTATCCTGTGCGTCATCGTGTGCCTGGACTCCCTGGGCAGCGCCGGCATCTCTCCCGCTGATATCCTGGGTATGCGCGGCACCATGGAAAAGCTCCCCACCTGGAGTGCCGACTGGCTGGACTTCTTCGACTGTATCGCCGAGGGCATCCTGATGCCTCTGGGCGCGCTGCTGATGAGCATCATGTACGGCTGGGAGATCGGCCCGGAGGTGGTCCATGCCGAGGCTACCCGGGAGGGGCAGTCCTTCGGGGCCTACGGCTGGTTCAAAATCTGTATCAAATACATCACGCCTCTTTGCATGCTGCTGGTGCTGTACGGCCAGATCAAGGAGTTCTTCTTCGTATAAACGGTACTTGTTCCTGATATAAACGGTATATCCCGAGCCGGGGCAGACGCTCCGGCCCGGGATTTTTTTGCTCCTCAAGGACTTCCGGCAAATTACGCCAAATCTTTGTGAAAAAGGTAAAAAGACGAGTTCACAATTTGTTAAAATAATGGAAAGTATCGCTAAGAACTTGACAAAATGCGCTATTGGCGAGTAATATAAGAGAACCAAAACTTGAGGAGGTAAATCACTCTAATGGAAAAGAAAGGTACCAAGAT
>ERZ1027181.316-NODE-316-length-24963-cov-7.276297_pt1 | contig 24963 bp, 21 predicted proteins | sample MGYA00519247_ERZ1027181 | MGnify/ENA primary metagenome ERZ1027181 (study PRJEB26926, sample SAMN06164415) | human gut metagenome | biome: ENVO:00009003; feature: ENVO:2100002; material: ENVO:00002003 | host: Homo sapiens | place: USA | collected 2012 ...
CAAGCTACAAGACGCTGACAGGCAGAAAGAAAGCGGCAAAGGCAAACCCGAAAATTGCCGCCCTGCAAGTGGAGCTTGCCCATGTGGACAGCGAGATTGAAAAGCTGGTAGACAGTCTGACGGGTGCAAACAATGTCCTGCTCTCCTATGTGAATGTGAAGATAGCGGAACTGGACGGACGCAAGCAGGAACTTCTGGCGAGGATAGCGGAGTTGACGGTGGAAGCCATCAGCCCGGAACAGGTCAGCCAGATTTCCGGCTACCTCGACACTTGGGAGAATGTATCCTTTGACGACAAGCGGCGGGTGGTGGACTTAATGCTCACTACCATAGCCGCCACAAGCGGCAGCTTGAACATCACATGGAAAATCTGACGGGCGGCACACCTCCCGTCAGATACCTACCCTGTGTAGTCCCTTGTAAACTGTACTTTTGAGCAGTACAAATATCATGGTAAATACGGAAAGTGCTACGATGATAAAAGATCCCAGCGTTGTTCCTATTATACCGATTTCATCCATATTGCTCCATCTGGAAGGACGTTCAAAACTGATCATCATGATTACAAGATATTCCAGCAGGGTGAATGCATAAGAAGCAATCACCATGCTTCTGGGGAAAAATACTGCCAGTCCCACAATTCCAAGAATCAGATATACAATGGCTGTGTTCCCATAGCAATAATACAGATAAGGGAACTCAAACCAGGAAAGTATTAAAATGATCACAACCGCAGATAATTGCACCTTTTGGGTAATCCATCCGGCACATCCGATGATCAGGATCATCAACAGGCATACTCCGCAGAGTATGGTGGGTAGTTCCGTCCCATGAATACAGAAATTGCAAATCGTCCCAATCAGGTTTGCGCTTACGGCCGTGTTCACAAGAATCTGATACATATTCCACAGGACATATCCTTCTCTATATCACAATTTCCCCAAAGTTCTTTTTTCTTCTCTTGTTTCATTTTATTTTCCTTTTACACCTGATGACCTGTGTAATAAAATCCATGGCATTCATCCAGCGATACATTCACTATCTTCCCCACAAGTGATGCATCCCCCTGAAAATGTACCAATGTATTGTTGGACATTCTTCCAGTGACCATGGAGCGGTCGTTTTCGTTGATCTCTTCCACCAGCACATCTGCAATCTGTCCCTGATATCTGCTAACCTGTTCTCTGGCAGTCTCCTGCACGGTCTTAAGTACCCGGTCAAACTGTTCCTTCACCTGCTCCTCTGGCACCTGTTCCATGGCTGCCGCCGGAGTACCGGTACGTTTGGAATAAATAAAGGTAAACGCATTGTCATATTTCACACGGCGGATCACATCAATGGTCTCATCCACGTCTTCCTTCGTCTCTCCCGGAAAGCCTACGATAATATCCGTGGTAATAGCCATATCCGGGATCTCCCTGCGGATCTTCTCCGCCAACTCCAGATACTGTTCCTTGGTATAACGACGGTTCATGGCTTTTAAAATCTTCGTGGAACCGGACTGTAAGGGCAGATGCAGATGTCTGCAGATCTTTTTCGAATGCTTCATCACCTCAATGAGTTCCTCCGACAGATCCTTGGGATGGGAAGTCATGAATCGGATCCGCTCCAGGCCTTCGATCTTCTCCACTTCCTGCAGAAGCTGCGCAAAGGTAATGGGTTCCTCTAGATTCTTGCCGTAGGAATTCACATTCTGTCCGAGCAGCATGATCTCCACCACACCGTCCGCCACCAGGCCTTCGATCTCCCGAATGATATCCTTCGGATTACGGCTGCGTTCTCTGCCGCGGACATAAGGCACGATACAATAACTGCAGAAATTGTTGCAGCCAAACATGATATTGATACCGGATTTGAAGGGATATTTTCTCTCCACCGGAAGATCCTCCACGATCTTGTCCGTATCCTTCCAGATATCGATGACTATTCCTTCATTTTCAAACAGAGAACACAACAATTCGGCAAATTTGAAAATATTATGCGTTCCGAAGATCAAATCAACAAAACGATAACTGGTCTTGATCTTTTCGATCACGGAAGGTTCCTGCATCATGCAGCCGCACAGGGCGATTTTCATATGGGGATTTTTCTTCTTGTAACCGTTCAGTACCCCCAGTCTTCCGTAAACGCGCTGATTTGCATTGTCTCTGACCGTACAGGTATTGTAGATCACGAAATCCGCATTTTCGTCCTCAATGATCTCATAGCCGACTTTTTCCAGAATTCCCACCAGTTTCTCGGAATCCCTGGCGTTCATCTGACACCCGAAAGTCGTCACGCAGCAGGTCGGCTTTCTGCCCAGCTTTTCTCCAAGCTTTGCCACATGACCGGAGGCTTTCTCCATAAAATAATACTGTCTCTCCGTTTCGTTCATTTGTGTTACATTCGTCATATAAAAAAATGTTGCCTTTCCAAATCAGTTTTTGTTCTCATCTTATCGATTCGCATATTTTGCTGCAATGGCGATCAGCAGTTCCGTAGTCTTCTCCATGGACTGTACGCAGGCGTACTCGTATCTGCCGTGGTAATTCTCTCCACCTGTGCACAGGTTCGGACAGGGCAGCCCCATGAAGGACAGTCTGGCTCCATCTGTACCGCCGCGGATCGGAGATACTTTGGGCTCGATTCCCAGTTCTTCCATGGCAGCTTTCGCGTTGTCGATCAGATGCATGTGCTGCTCCATGATCTCCCGCATGTTATAATATGAATCCTTCATGTCGACTACGACCGTACCTTCTCCGTATTTCCAGTTCAGGAAATCCGCACAGGACATAAACAGCTCTTTTTTCTGTTCAAACAGCTGTCTGTTATGATCACGGATAATATAGTCCGCAGTAGTTTCCTCCACATTGCCGCTTAGGGCATCCAGATGGAAAAATCCCTCATAGCCTTCGGTATACATTGGATTCTGCTCCACCGGCAACAGCTTCTGGAACTCCTGCGCGATCAGAATGGCATTTTTCATTTTACCCTTGGCGGAACCCGGATGCACACTTCTGCCATATACATGAAGCTTTGCTCCTGCGGCATTAAAATTCTCATATTCCAGTTCACCTAGCGCTCCGCCGTCCACGGTGTAGGCATAATCCGCACCGAACAGCTTCACATCAAAATGATCGGCTCCGGCACCCACTTCCTCATCCGGGGTAAAGCCGATCCGGATCTTACCATGCTTTTTCTCCGGATGCATTAATAAAGTCTCCGCCATGGTCATGATCTCAGCCACACCGGCCTTGTCGTCCGCGCCAAGCAAAGTCGTTCCGTCCGTCACGATCAGATCTTGTCCCATATAATGTAACAGTTCCGGAAAATCCTCCACCTTCATGACAATATTCTCTGCTGCATTCAACACAATATCTTTTCCATCGTAATTCTCTACAATCCGGGGATTTACGTTGGTATCCGTCACCGCCGGAGAGGTATCCATATGGGAAATGAAGCCAAGTACCGGAGCTTTCTCGCAGCCTGCGGATGCCGGAATTGTGGCATAGACATAACAGTGCTCCTTGTCATAAGTGATCTCTGCGGCCCCCATGGCCTCCAGTTCGCTCACCAGCTGTCTGGCCAGATCATGTTGTTTCATGGTACTGGGGATGGTGGTGCTTTCTTCACTGGACTGGGTATCGATCTTTACATATCGTAAAAAATTTTCAATGGTCTTGTCCATAATCTCACTCCTTAACTTATACACCATCTCGCTTAAAAGCTCGATGATGTACATTCGCCAAATACAGATCCTTGTGCAAGCACGAACCTGTACCTGGCTCATCGTATACACAAATACAACTGTCCTCTCTTACGCTCTTATAAACGTGGACAGCTGTATCTTATTTATCATATCATGGTGTCGGCAACCCTTCAATCATTAATTTCAAATTTTATATTTCCGTATTTCCCGACAGATCCCTCTTGACAGCGTCAATACCGCCAGCAGATTCGGTACTGCCATCAGTCCGTTACAAATATCCGAAAAATCCCACACTGCTTCCAGCGAGCAGACCGCTCCCAAAAAAGTGACCAGTCCATAGCCCAGGCGATACCACTGGGTTCGGTCACAGCCGCCCGTCAGATACTCAAAAGCTTTCTCCCCCTGATATTCCCAGGCGATAATCGTGGCAAATGCAAACAGTACAATGGAGATTGTGAGCATCCATTCCCCTGTTCTGCCGAAAGTATCTGAAAAAACAGCGATCATGAGGGCTGTACCGTTCAGGACTTCTCCCCGGGGGTCCCTCTGCCCCAGCATTCCACTGGCCGCAATGGCAAGCCCCGTCAGAGAGCAGATCACAATGGTATCAATAAAGACACCCGTCATGCTGATATATCCCTGATGCACCGCATCTGACGTATCTGCGGCAGCAGCACTGATTCCCGCCGCCCCCAGTCCCGCTTCATTTGAGAAAACACCTCTGGAGACCCCATAGCGCATCGCCATTCTTCCGGAATTGGCGATTCCGTTTTCCACTGCAAGCATCATCCCTGCCGCCCCTCCTGTCATAGCCTCCGGGCAGAAAGCTCCCCACAGGATCTGCACCACACCGGCGGGAAGATTCTTAAAATGGGTAAAGATCACCATTCCCGTTCCAAACAGATAAAACACTGCCATACAGGGCACCAGATATTCCGTCACCTTCGCAATGGTTCCTATCCCTCCCAGAATCACCAGAATCGTAAGCAGACTTAACACAATTCCCGTGACTGTCTGTTTTACCTGAAACGTCACCGAAAGTGCCTCCGCAATAGAATTTCCCTGTGTCATATTTCCCATGCCGAAGGAAGCCAGCACAGCAAATGCTGCAAACAGCATGGCGAGGATCCTGCCTGCCGTTTTCTGTGGGAATGCATTTTGCAGTACATACATCGGACCGCCTGCCGGTTCCCCCTTTTGGTTTTTGACACGATACCTGACACACAGTGTGCTTTCTACCAGTTTGGTCGACAGCCCGATGATCCCGGACAGTAACATCCAGAACAGAGCACCCGGTCCTCCCAGTACCATGGCAGTGGCTACCCCTACAATATTTCCCGTTCCAATGGTGGCCGCCAGTTCCGTGGTCAGGGAAGAAAACGAAGATACTCCCCTGCCCTCTGTTCCCTTCCGGCTTTCTGGCAAAAACACACGCCTGAGTGCAGCAGGCAGGTTCTTCAAGGGAAGAAATCGTAAGCTAAACATCAGATAACAGCCGGTTCCCAGCAACAAAAAAATAAGCCAGGGTCCCCATATGATCCGGTCTGCCTGCTGTAAAAGTTTTTTTATTCCTGTGATCATAAACAGTCGTATCTCCCCGACTTATTTTCTAAAATATATTCTTTATTTTTCTATTTTATACCGTTGCTATCACTGTCCGGCTGCTTTTCCGGAGTCCTGTATTTTCCGGAATGTATTTACTGGATATCCGGCAGAAAACCCGGTATCTTTTCTGCGATCTCACGGATCCCGAACAGATATCCGATGCCTTTCTCCAGTTGTCCTTTGGAAGCATTGAGCAGTGTTGCGGTCAGATGCAGCTTATGCTCTCCGTATGCAAGATCACACGAATACTCACCGTTGTCGTTTTCCATGGTCGTCCGGTCCTCCGCTTCTATTCCAGCCTTTATTTCAGCTTCTTTATCCCACATGATCTGTGCATTGGTATCATAAGGCGCCTCTCCTTCGATTTCAATATAGGTCCCGGAATTATAATCATGCAGATAAGACTGCATATAATCGGTGATAAAATAATAAGGGGCATCCGCACCGATATCATCCCAGGTGACAGGTTCTGTCTCATCTTCCAATACAACCTTCATGGCATAAAGCGTTCCGGTCTCGGAATCCACGACACACTCTATACTGACTCCCGTAACCTCCTCTTCCTTCATGCGCATACAGATGTCATAGGCCATGATTGCGACTCCGTCCGACAGCTTTTCATCATACAAAATATATCGTTTGATGGAAATATGATCTGTATCCATATTTTTGAAAAAATAATCCTCCGGGATCACACCCATATCCTGAAAAGTGTAATTCCATTCCGTATTTAAAATATATTCATCGATCAGACTATATATTTCACCATCCGTTGCAGCTTCATAATCCTGTTCAGAGATATAGTACTGTTTTCCCAAAGCGATACCGTCTGCCAGATTTTGAAGTCTGCGCACGGTGTCTGTCTCATACTCTTCCTTCCAGACGGTATAATCCGTTCCTGTATTTGATATACTGACTGACCCAGTCAGCCTGCTTTTATCCTGCAATCGTAACAGCCCTTCCGGTCCTGCGAATGCAAATACGATCAGCACGAGCAGTCCGCCCATACATAGTAGGAAATTGCGCCGGTTCTTATTCTTCTGTTTTTTCATATTCCGCCTTTTGCTCCCCTGTTGCTTTTATTTTTTACAACATGTATTTCCCCGGGAAAATATAACCGCATTACCGTGCCTTCTCCAAGCTTGCTGTCAATCTTCAGTTCCCCCTGATGCAGGGTAATGATCTTCTGACAGAGAGCCATTCCGATACCGGCTCCGCCCTCCTTGCGGGATCTGGACTTATCCACCATATAAAAAGCCTCCGTGATCCTCGCGATCTCTTCCTGCGGAATTCCTCTTCCGTTGTCCACAACTTTTATTTCATACCCTTGTGGAAGTTTTCTTCCCTTCATAAGAATAAATCCGCCCTCTTCCACAGCCTTTACGGCATTATCCAGCAGATTATATAACAGTGACAGAAGCAGATCCCTGTCCCCCCAGATCACTCCTCTTTCCAGATCGATCTTCCCCCGGATCCTTTTACGTCCAAAGGGGATCCGCATCGTATCCCGAATATTTTCCTCCAGTTCTTTCGTCTGAAGCTTCTTGAATTCTAATTTCTGTCTATCCATTCCCACCAGCTCCAGCAATTTGTGAGAGAGGCTTTCCAGACGTTTTCCCTGACTGAAAATATAATAGGCGGCTTCGCCCCGCTCCTGTTCTGTCAGTTCATAGGAGTTCAGCATATCCGCATATCCGATGATAGAAGTCAGCGGTGTCTTGAGTTCATGGGCAAATGCCGCCGTAAAATCTTCCTTCTGTTTTGCTTCCAGCTCTTTTTCCTCCATCTGACGTACCAGTCTGTCCGTCATCCGGTTAAAGCTCCTGGACAGTTCTCCGATCTCATCTGTGCCCTGATAGACAGCTCTCTTTTCAAAATCCCCTCCTGCAATCCTTCCCGCAGTGCGGTTTAACTGCTCTATGGGGCGGGTCAGATATCTGGACAGCAAAAAAGCTGCCAGACCACCGATCACCAACAGACCTGCCAGCGCGATACCATATTGCCGCATCATACTACTCCGTTCTTCATAAATGCCGCTCAGATCCTTCAGGATCCCTAGATATACCGTATCTGCCGAATCCGTCGCCTGATCTGTGATGATGCTGAGCAGATAATAACACGTTCCTACCTTGCGGACACCGTAGACCTGATCTGCACCGGGATCCATAGTCCGGAGCATTTCCTCCGCAAGCCTCCTGATCTCATCCTGCGGCAGCTTCAGGCTGCCCTCCAGAGTGATCGTGCCATCTGTTTCAAGGATCATACATTCCGTACCGCTCTGACCGGTCATCCGTTCTGTTGCGGAATTTCCTGCCTGTATCCCAGCAAATTCCGCTCCGTATTTTTCCATGTTCTGATACACCATATCATATATGGTCTGAAACAAAAGATTTTCCCGTTTTCCCTGTTCTGTCTCCCATTCCAGCATCCGGTCAAAATAGGAAGACAGCATGAAAGTTCCAAAGAGCAGAAAAATCACTGTAAGAAGCGCAATCACTGAAAAAAACAATTTATGAGCGAACTTCATTCAACCGATACCCCACTTTATATACTGCCACGATCATCTCTTCCCAGTGCAGTTTTTTCTTCAGCCGCTGTACATGCAGGTCCACCGTGCGGCTCTGTCCCATATATTCACCGCCCCATACGGTCTCGTATATAGTCTCCCGGTACAAAGCCCTGTTTTTATTTCTTGCAAACAATAACAGAAGATCAAATTCCTTCGGTGTCAGATAGATTTCTTCTCCATCCAGTGTCACTCTGTGGGTATCTATAGTTACATTGTTGACCTGTATCATCGTCTCCGTCTTATGATATCTGCGCAGCACTGCCTCTACTCTGGCCAGAAGCTCCACGATTTCGAAAGGCTTCGGCAGATAATCATCTGCGCCCATGCGAAGCCCTTTTACTTTATGTTCCGTAGAACCCAAGGCTGTCAGAAAGATCACCGGAAGCTCACAGGCTTTCGCATAATCCATCAGTTCATAACCATTGATTCCCGGCAGCATGATATCCAAAAGTGCCAGATCGAATTTCTCCCGCTCCATAAGATCCGCTGCGGTCTGTCCGTCCGGTGCCCAGGTGCACTGGTACCCGGCTCTCGTCAGATTGATCCGGATCAGATTGGCAATGGGCTCCTCATCTTCTGCAATTAATATTCTAAGCATTTCCCTGTCCCTCGACCACATTTCATAAGCTCACGAATTCGTGCTATCGCACTCTACATCCTGCTTCGCAGGATATTCGTTCGCTAATAGTGCAAGAAAAACAAATGTCTGCTTCGCAGCCGCTTGTTTTTCTTTTGCACATATTTATATTATAGCATATCTCATCTTTGTATCCAATTTGTATCATCTATTTATTCGGCACTATTTTTTCGTCCGATCATACCATATATTAAATGAATTATTGGAAAGGATTGCTATGAAAGACTATTCTTTTGAAGAACATTTTGAAAAATATCCACTGGCCATGGCCTATGTTCCCTGGCAGCATTTCACCAAAATGTATGAGAATCTGGAAAAAGGCTACCAGGCGGGTACCATTTTTCCGGAGCTTGACAAACCTTTTACCGGAAGGAGATGCGTAAAATGAACAGTGAAGAAAGAATGCTGCACGACATCGGCATTGCCGACTTCGTTCTGACGGATCTGATGCTGTATCTGGACACTCACCCCACAGACCGGAATGCCATGGAGTATTTCAACCATTATACCAGGATCAAGACACAGATGGAGCGGGAATTCTCCAGAGAATATTACCCCCTGCGGAAAGATCTGGCAGAAAGTAACAAGGAGTGGCGTTGGGGCAACGCTCCCTTACCCTGGGAAGGAGGATGTAACTGATGTGGAGTTATGAGAAAAGATTACAGTTCCCTGTAAATATCAAGGAACCCAATGCCAAACTGGCCCAGGTCATCATCTCCCAGTACGGTGGCCCCGACGGGGAAATGGGTGCCAGCATGCGTTATCTGTCCCAGCGTTATTCCATGCCCTTTAAGGAAGTGGCAGGACTGTTGACGGATATCGGAACTGAAGAGCTTGGACATTTGGAAATGGTTGCCACCATCGTTCACCAGCTGACCCGTGACCTCTCCATGGAAGAGATCGAGAAAAGCGGATTTGCCAATTATTATGTGGATCACACCATTGGTGTCTGGCCTCAGGCAGCAGGCGGTGTGCCCTTCAATGCCTGTGAATTTCAGGTAAAAGGAGACATCATCACAGATCTGCACGAAAGTATGGCTGCGGAACAAAAAGCCCGCTCCACCTACGACAACATTCTGCGCCTGATCAAGGATCCGGATGTCTGTGAACCCATCAAGTTCCTCAGAGCCCGGGAGATCGTCCACTACCAGCGCTTCGGTGAAGCCTTGCGCATTGCCCAGGATCACCTGAACTCCAGGAACTTCTATGCGTTTAACCCCGGTTTTGACCGCTGCGATTCCTGCGAGACCTGATGATTCCAAAACCGTTTTTTCGCAAATAACACAAAAAAACACAAATTCCGTACAAAAAATCCTGATTTAGGAGTATTTTTGTACGGAATTTCTTAAAATATCTCTTCCAGCGAAAATCATTCACTGTTTTCTATTTGAAACCACTGTTTTTGTATTTATTTCGCTGTTTTTTGTAGTTTATGTACAATCATCTGTCTATCTCTCTTCACCCATGAAGAACAATGCCAGTGTTCCGGGGCCAGAATGAGAACCAATGGTGGGGCCCACATAGTTGATGAGGAAGCTGTCCATGCCAAAACGCGCCTTTACCAAGTCTCTCACCAGTTCCGCCGCAGGCAGATCATCACCGTGGCTGATGAAAACAATATCGTTCTGGTCACGGTAGGATCCCATCTTCTCCTCCATGTAATCCACCAGTGCATGCAGAGATTTCTTACGTCCTCTTACCTTACCGATGACAATCAGATGTCCATCGTTATCTACATGAAGCTTGGGTTTGATACCGGCCAGTGTTCCTACAAATGCCGTAGCCTTGCTGACACGTCCGCCGCGGTAGAGGTGATACAGATCATCCACGGTAAATACATGTACCAGATGCAGACGATTATTCTTCACCCACTCTGCCACTTCTTCCATGGATTTGCCCTGATCTCTCAAAGTCACTGCCTTGTGGACCAGCAGTCCCTCTCCCAGAGAAGCGCACAGACTGTCGATCACGATGATCTTGCAATCGGGCTGTTCCTCCATGATCTCATCCGCCGCGATCCGCATGCTGTTGTAAGTACCGCTCAGTCCGGAGGAAAAAGCGATACAGAGGATCTCTTTATTTTCTTTCAGATATTCCGTAAAATGAGCCTTTGCCTCCTCAGGGTTGACCTGGGATGTAGTCGGCATCTTGCCCTGTCTCATCAATGCATAGAATTCTTTTTCGGGAAGTTCCTGTCCTTGTCCATAAGTCACACCATCCATGATATAGCTAAGGTTCATGCATCCAAGATCATGTTCCTTCAGATACTCTACCGGCAGATCAGCAGTACTGTCTGTAACGATTTTAAACATTGGTTACCCTCCTGATGCTATCAATTTTTCCTAAGCATACATCAAAAGGGCACCCATTTCAATTTTCGCTGACAAAAGTGATACATTTTGTCACATTTTTCTGGTTCCTGGCATTCTTCCACGGAAGAAACGATTTCTCATTTTTGCTCTGTCAAAAGGAATCAGCGGATACAGATAGCTTTGTCCGGAGATTGTCTTATTCGTAAGGAGCGCCAGCGCAAATATAATAAGTCCGGCAATATAACCCCATATTCCGAAAAGCTGTGTCAAAATCAGATTGAGGATCCGCATAAATTTCAAGGCATAACCCAATTCATAATTAGCCTGCGTGTAATTAGCAATGGCCACAAATGCCATGGCAAGCATAACCTCACTGGAGAACCACCCACTCTCCACCGAAAATTCTCCCAGCACCAGCGCCGCCATGACACTCAAGGGAGTACTCAGCATATTCGGTGTGTTGACCGCCGCCAGCCGCAGTCCGTCAATGGCCAGCTCCAACAGTAAAAACTGCAGGATCAGAGGCACATTGGGATCCTCTTTCAGAATAATAAATTCCAGATTCTCCGGGATCCACATCCGATGATTCATAAGGAGCAGATATGTGGGTGTCACGAAATACGTGAGCAGTGCGATCAGGAAACGGGTCAGACGCAGATACGTTCCGGTGACCGGCGGAAAGTAATAATCATCCGCCTCTTCCACCACATCAAAGATCGTGGTGGGCAGGATCATGGCAGAAGGGGAATTGTCCACCAGGATCACCAGATTGCCTTCCAGCACCTGGGCTGCCGCCGTATCCGGCCGCTCCGTGTATTTGAACTTCGGAAACGGATTGTACCACTTCCGCTGGTACAGACATTCCGCCAGGCTTTCCTGATTCATGGCCAGAGCATCCACCTGAATGGAACGGATCCGTTCCCGGATCTGCGTAAGAAGTTTCGGATCCACACGGCTCTCCATATAACACAGTACGATATCTGTTCTGGAATTCTCCCCGGCATTAAGCATTTCCATATGAAGATCCGTACTACGGATCCTGCGGCGGATCAATGCTGTATTGAATACCACTGTCTCCACGAAGCCGTCCTTGGACCCCCGGAGTACCTTGTCCTTGTCCGGCTCCTCCACCCCTCTGGTGGGATAGGTTCTGGCATCGATCAACACCGCCTTTTCATAACCGTCCAATAACAGGACAAAGACGCCGGACAGCAAAGCTCCCAGTATTTTCTCCCAGGTATCGTCCAGATCCACCTCCACGTAGGGAATCGCGATTTTGGACATCTCATGGGCATCCTTTGGGAAGTCCTCCGCCTTCAGATCCATCAGATACTGTAATATTTTCTGCATCAGTTCATCCTTGCAGAAACCATCGATCAGATACATGCAGGCATCGGTGTCACCGAGACGGATCACCCGGTGAATAATATCGAAATTGGTTTCCAGTCCCATCAGTTCATCCACATACTGCATATTCTGCTGAAGCTTTTCCGATATTCTGACGAGCTTTGGTTGTTTGTTCTGTGGCATAAAAAATCCCCCTTGGGTCTATGATCTAAATTTCATCATGTCCCATTCGGGGGATTTTATTCTGCTATTTTGTTGTTTTACCTGTTACTTCGTGGTGCTTCCGAAGCCGCCGTTACGGATTCCTTCCGCATCATCATCTTCCGTGATGCCATACTGCATAAAGATTCCCTGTGCAAATCCGGTTCCCGCAGGAACCTCCACGGTCTTGCCTTCATTGGAATCATTGGTGATCTTCATGAAGATATGTCCTTCATTATCTGAAAAGAAATAGTCACTGTCAATGATGCCCACGGTATTGTTCATCTGCAAACGGTATTTAAAGCCCAGTCCGCTTCTCGGATAAATCTGTAATACCCAGTCCTCCTTCATTTCAGCACGAATGCCGGTAGGAATCTTGACGGTCTCTCCCGGGGCCAGGGTAAAGGCAAACGGTGCGAAGAAATCATATCCTGCGCTTCCTTTCGTGGCTCTCCTGGGAAGTTTTAAATTTTCATACATTTCCTTGATCTGTGCTTCCGTATACTGAGGATATCCCTCCTGCATGGCAGTCAAAAACTGCCCCGGACTTACAAAATGAAATTTTGCTATTCTGTGCATTGTCTGTTCTTTCCTTTTTCTTCTTACATTACCGGCTGAAACCAGCCGCTTCCTATGCGTAATCCCCGCAGTGCAATACCGGCACCCGTCTATGGTCACTGGCCAGGGTCTTCTTCACATCGATCACCCGCTGGTTCTTACTGCCCTTCCACAGGAGCTTTACATCTTTTTCCTCCACATGGAATTCACCGTCTACTACCACATCCACATACTGCATCAACGGCAGATCACAGATGTCTTCCCAGCTGTCCCCGGTGTACATCCAGATCGTTTTCGTGGGATATTTTTCCCGGATTTCACTCATGAGTTCTCTGACATCCGCCCGGTTCACGGGATGCATCGGATCTCCGCCGGAAAAGGTAATACCGGAAATGTACGGCTTTTCCAACTGTTCGAAGATCTCCTGTTTTGCGCTTTCGTCAAATAAGAGTCCTCCGTCAGGATCCCAGGTAATAGGATTCTGGCATTCCTTGCAGCAATGGTTGCAGCCTGCCACCCACAGTACGACCCGCAGACCATCGCCGTTCAGCATATCGTCCTTGGTTATATTATGATATCTCATTTATCTGTCCATCCTGTCTCTACATACTTTTCCGCTCTGCGATCTCCGCCATCTTGGCATCGTTCAGTCTTGTATCTCCATGTACTCTGGAGTAAGACAGATAGCCGTTCATACGGTCGATCTTGGTCAGATTCCGGCTGCCGCAGACAGGACATACATCCATTTCCAGTTCCTGATGGCCACAGTCATCGCAGTAAGCCAGAGACAGATTGACACCCTCGTAGAAGCCCATATCCATGGCTCTGTGGATCAGTGTCTTGATGGCTTCGGTATTGTAATCAATGGGATATTTTACATACTGGATCTTACCGCCGTTGCTCAGATCCCAGAAACGGTTCTCCAGATCCTGTTTCTGGATCGGCGTAATATCCTCTGTCACATGGCAATGGAAGCTGTTGCTGACATATTCTCGGTCGGATACACCCTCGATAATACCGTATTTTTCACGGAACTGCTTGACCTGAAGACCGCACAGATTCTCCGCTGGGGTTCCGTAGATGGCATACAGATTGCCGTCCTCTTCCTTGTACTCGGAAATTTTCTGGTTGATATGCTCCAGAACTTCTACCGCAAATGCACCGTCTTCCACCAGTGATTTGCCGTTGTACAGTTCCTGCAGTTCATTTAATGCCGTAATGCCGAAGCTGGCCGTAGCGGATTTCAGTAACGGTTTGATCTTGTCTGTCAGCTTCAGATGTCCACCCAGGAAACCGCCCTCGCAATATGCCAGAGGATTCGTGGACGCACGCATTTCTCCCAGATAAGCATAGGTCCGGATATGCAGCTGACGGATCAGTTCCAGATAATAATCCAGCACTTCATAAAAGTCTTTGCTTTCTTTTCTTGCCTTGGCCAGAATCATAGGCAGATGCAGGGATACCGCACCGATGTTGAAACGTCCCACAAATACCGGCTGGTCCTTGTCATCTGCAGGATGCATGCCGCCTCTCTCATACCATGGAGACAGAAATGCTCTGCATCCCATGGGAGATACGATCTTGCCATACTGCTTGTACATGCTTGCCACATAGCCCTTGCCGGTAAGACTCAGCCAGTCGGGATACATGGTCTTGGCAGAGCATTCCACACCTGCCTCGAAAACATCCTCCAGCGGCTTTCCGGGGCCGTGCAGATTCTCATCATATAAGAATACGATCTTAGGGAACAATACAGGCTTCTTGTGGTCCTTTTTGCCCTGTCCCTTTCTGCGGACATCCAGCATGGTAATAGTCGCCATCTTTGCAAATTTACCGGTGCCGGTTCCTGCGGTCACGGTAATAAACGGATAATCACCACGGCTGCTGGCCACAGTATTGAACTTGTACTCCCACCCCTGGAAGCCCTGTTCAAATTCTTTCTGGACATCTGCCAGTGCCTCTGCTTCCGCCACATCTGCGGCAATACCCAGACGCTCATATTTTGCCAGCGCTCTGTTATAAGACTTCTCCGCATACGGCTCCAGGATCAGATCCACGCTGGGTACGGTGAATCCGCCGTACTGCTGGCTGGCTGCACTTAAAACGATATCGCCGATAACATCAAACGCCACATCCAGTGTCTTCGGCTCATTGTACCAGATATTGCCCATCTCAAATCCGCCGGTCAGTACACTCTGCACATCGAACAGACAACAATTCATGGTATCTCTTCTGGCAGACATGTCATGGACATAAATATAACCGTCCCGGCAGGCCTGGATCTCTTCCGTGGTCAGGAAGAACTTCTGGTACAGTTCCTTGTTCAGCTGATTGAAGATCAGGCTGCGCTTGGTGGATACCAGTGCGGAATCCGTGTTGGCATTTTCCTTGTCTCCGATGTACATGATGGACTGGCTCTTTTTGTAGACATCATCCAGCATCCGTACAAAATCCTGCTTATAGTTACGATAATCGCGGTAGCTTTTTGCGACGACCGGTTTTACCTGCTCTAAGGCACTTTCCACAATATTGTGCATAATGGGAATGGGTACTTCATCCACTTCCAGTTCATTTACTTTTTCTACCACATACCGGCAGATCTGCTCTTTTTCTTCTCTGGTGAATTTTGTCAGGGCACGGTACGCACTCTTGCCTACAGCGCTGATCACCTTCTGTACATTAAAAAGCTCTTTGCTCCCGTCCTTTTTAACGACGTAGATCTCTCTGTCCGGTCTGAACTTTTTGCCATAATCTTCATTTTCTTCATGGGCATGTTCAAAATTACTGCTCATCTTTCTCTTCCCTTCATCCGATAATCCCCGGCTGTTGCCCGGATTTACTGTATTCCCCTCACTTACGATAACGTTTGTAGATACCATATATAGTATCTATAGTCATCAAAAAGCAATATATTGTGGGTACTATGTACCAGTATAAAAAAGAATCCCTGGCTTGTCAACGAGGGATCTCTTAGAAAACTATACAAAAAAGATTTTCAAATTTTGGGTAACTTTTTATTCCGCCTCCTGTGACTGTTCCCGTAAAATATCTGAAAGCCACTGTACATAGCGCTTTTGTACCGCTTCCGGCGCTACGATACGGGCCCCCTGTCCGATACCGGCCAGCCATCCGAAGAACTGTCCGCTGACCGCCACCTTTGCCCGGATCCGGAACACTTCCTCCGACATGGGACGGATATCCGTCTCCCTTCCGAAGCGGTCCAGTACCACGCCGGTCAGGCGCACCGGAAACTCCATGGTCACCACGCTCTCCTCTCCGGCAAACATGCCGAAGGTCTGGTTCGTATAGGAGGTCACATCGATCTGTGAAAACTGTTCCACTCCTTCTCTGGGCAGATCCGTCACTTCCGCCTGTCCCATCTTGTCCACACGGTAATGCTTGATCACTCTGTCTTCACTGTCGTAGGCGGCCAGATAATAATTTTCCTCCCGCCAGATCAGGGCCCAGGGACTGACGCATTTGTTGCCGTTTGGTCTGGGCACCAGCTGCTTTTTAAGATTCCAGTCCAGGTAGACGAAAGAAATCTGCTTATTTTCCTGAATAGCCCGGTGGATCGCATCAATGCTGTAATAAATGCTCTCATTCTCCGTCTTGACTCTTCCGGCCACATAGACCTGTCGCTGCAGTTTACCGGCATCGTTTTTCCCGGCGATCTGCTCCAGCTTCCGGATCAGTTCTCTGGATTTTTTCGTGGTGATAAACCGGGAAGACTGTACCGCGTCCACCAGCAGCTTTAATTCCGGAAGTTCAAACTCCCGGCTGCCCAGATAATATCCGCCTCCCAGTCTGCTCTGCACCTGCACCACATCATAGCCGAAATCCGCAAGACATTCCATATCGTTGTAGATACTCTTGCGCTCTGCATGGATTCCCTGATTTTCCAGATATTTGATGATATCCGGTGTGCTCATTGGATGGTTTTCATCCGTGTTCTCCCGCAGCATCTTGATCAGATATAAAAGTTTTAATTTCTGTCCCGAAGATTTTGCCATGGATTATTCTTCTGTCTGTTTCTTTTCCTCTGCTGCATTCTTTTTCTTGCGCAGAGTGATTCCCAACGTAATGGCCACTGCACCTACAACCGCAATGACTACCAGTACTACCAGATAAGATAAAAATGAATTCAAAAAGCTTACTGCCATAATGTCTTCTCCTTTTCCCGATATCTTTGTATCCCGAAACTATTGCATGTATTAGAAGTATACCAACGAAATCCCCGTATCGTCAAGTGGTCCCTTCGGATATGGCCGCCGGTGTATTTATCCATTTTCCTGTCTTAAGAAAATTTTCCGCCTGTCCGGAAGCCTTCTTTATGATCTGTTCCTCATACCCCATCATCTGAAGCAGACGGATCGCATTTCTGGTGGATGCTTTTCCCGGCAGCAGCTGATAGGGGAACAGGATATCACCGTCCCGGATCACTTCCTCAAAATGATAGTTGTCATAGTATTCCTTCAAAAGCTCCGTCATTTCAATATCATGGGTAGCGGCAAAACCAAGCGTTCCGCTCTCCGCCAGACGGATCAGGATCTGCGTTGCCGCAGCGATCCGCTCCACCGTATTGGTTCCCCGAAGCACCTCATCCACAAAACAAAGCACTGGAGTTCTCCGTTCCCCGGCCGCATCCAGGATTCGTTTCAATGACCGGATCTCCACAATATAATAGCTCTCCCCGTTTTCCATGCTGTCCCGCAGGGCCATGGAGGAAAAGATCTGAAATATCGGTGCATGATAACTTTCCGCCGCGCAGGTATGGATCGTCTGTGCCAGAACGGCATTCACCGCCACCATTTTTAAGAACGTGGATTTACCGGAGGCATTGGACCCCGTAAGCAGAATTCCTCTGTCCGCCCGGATACTGTTTTTCACCGGCTGTGACAACAGCGGATGCCAGCCCTTCTTCATATGCAGAAAAGCTTTCTCCGTATCTTCTTCCAGTTTCGGAATACAGTACCCTTCCAGAGATTTCCGAAATCCGCCTACGGATATGGCCATATCCAGGTACCCGGTGATTGCAAGCATGGTTTCCACTTGTCCGGTCTTTTTCCGCAGCTTTTCCAGCATCCGGTTAAACTGAAAGATATCCAGATGCAATATCATCCGCAGATAATCCGCAAGGATATCCAGAGGATTTCCACCAATCTTTCCCTGATTTCCAGCCATGACCCAATAGGCTCCCCGCCTCAACTCCCGCAGGCTCTTCAGTGCCTCCCGAAGTTCATCCAGTTCTCTCCTGTATACCGGTATTTTCTGCTTCTCCAGTTCTTCACATACATCGATCAGCCGTAATACATAAGCGAAGCTGATAATATACGGTTCGATCACTTTTTTCTCCCGAAAATATGTCATGATATGCCAGAGCATACACAAGACGATTCCTATGGTACCCATCGCAGGCTGTACGAACAATAACAGGAGAAATGGAAGGTACAGCAGATTTTCCAGCACAATCTTACGGTTGGAACGCTCCCCCAGATAATCCAGGTTATCCAGATAATCGTAGAGAGAATATTTTCCCAGATGTCCCAGCCGTTTCATCAACAGCTGGATCCTTACTTTTATATTCTCCTGCTCCTGCAGCCAGTTAACCACTTCTTCCAGATGTTCCAGTGCCTCTCTCCCGCAGGAAATATTCCGGAGCGTATAGTACAGATATTCCTCTCCCGCCGCAGAATAGGTCCGGTCGATCCGGCGAAAGACCTCGTCCATTCCCAGATCGTTCCATGTGATATCATCCAGCTGCTTCTCTTCCTTATGCCGTTCCAGATAGCTGCCCAGTCTTGCAAACCTCTCCAGTGAATATTCCTTCGGTGGTTCTTTTCCGTAATTTTCACGAAGATACTTCTTGAAAAGTTTTTCCTGATTTTTCGTCTGTATCAGCTCCTGCACTATCATAAATATAAAAAGCAAAAGCAATACGCCCGCAAATACAACAAATTCCATATTTTTTCTCTCTTTTCCGGATATAAGAAGGCAGGCACCGCCCTGTGCAGTGCCCGCCCCCATATTCTGACCTGTTTTTTATATTTCTTATTTGTAAAACTCTTTATGCGACAATAAAGAACTTTAACAGGAAGATCAAGGATAATACATAGGTAAGTACGGATACGTCCTTAGCTTTACCGGTAAATACCTTGATAACGGTATAGGTGATCAGACCGATACCGATGGCATGTCCGATAGATCCGGAGATCGGCATGGCGATCATCATCAGAGCCACGGGAAGCGCCTGGCAGATGTCATCAAAATCTACATTCTTAAGACCTGCTACCATAAGGACACCCACATAGATCAATGCGGAAGAAGTAGCTGCCGCAGGAATGATACCGGCGATGGGTGCGATGAAGATACATGCAAGGAACATAATACCGGTGGTCAGTGCGGTCAGACCGGTGCGTCCGCCTGCTTCCACACCGGAGGCAGACTCTACGAAGGTGGTAACGGTGGAAGTACCGGTTACGGAACCTGCCAGAGTGCCTACTGCATCAGACAAAAGTGCCTGCTTCATGTTAGGCATTTTTCCATCCTTATCCAGCATTCCCGCACGGCTTGCGGTTCCTACCAGAGTACCGATAGTATCAAACATATCAATGATACAGAATGTAACGATCAGAGTAATTGCAGTAAACCAGCCAATCTGTGCAAATCCCTGGAAGTTAAACTTAAACAGTGTAGTGGACGCCATATCTCCGAAGGCCGGTACGAAGGATGCAGTTGCCAGAGAAGCAAAGGGATTTGTTCCCAGGAAAATGGCCTCTCCTGCCCAGTAGATGATGCTGGCGATCAGCATCCCCAGTAAAACAGCACCCTTGACACCTCTCTGTGCCAGAACAACAATGGCAAACAGACCTACGAACATGGTAACAACCGACAACACCATTGCGGAATATCCGGATCCCATATTGGTCTTAGCCAGTGAAGGAGTCAGTGCACCGAAGAAGTCTCTCATAGCATAGAAAGGTCCTCCGTTCTCGGAATAGATTCCTGCATTGGAACCGACGCCGATGTTTAACAGCATAAGACCGATGGCCGGTGCGATACCGAGACGTACGCCCAAAGGAATGGCATCCACGATCTTCTCACGGATATTCAGCACGGAGAGGATCAGGAATACAATACCTTCCACCAGAACAATACACAAGGCAGCCTGGAAGGATGCCACATAGGTCATGCCGGTCAGGGCTACGATATTGGTTACTACGACTGCAAAAAAGCTGTTCAGTCCCATGCCGGGTGCCATGGCAAAAGGCTTGTTTGCCAGAAATGCCATTACGATGGTACCGATGGCGGATGCAATACAGGTTGCCAGGAAAACACCGTTCCACAGCTCCGGCATGGTATCCTTGCCAAAACCGGTCAGCAGGTTCGGATTCAGGGCTATGATATAAGCCATGGTCATGAACGTGGTCAGTCCGGCAATGATCTCTGTCCTTGCGGTGGTGTTGTTTTCCTTCAGTTTGAAGATTTTTTCTAACATCTTTTCCCTCCTAAGTATTCTGGGAGCCATGCGGGGAGCTCCGTTCTATGTCTTCTGAGTTATTTTTCTTACTCAGTCAACAGTCTCTTTACGATCTTCTCGCATTTTGTGTAAATACGTTCCGGATTCTCTCCCACATTAAATTCTCCGTTACGATACAAAATCTTGCCGCCGATCATGGTCATGCAGACATTGGACTTGCTGCCGCTGTAAACCAGATTCTTGGGGATGTTGTGAATGGGATGCATATTGGGCTGGTGCAGATCGATCATAATAAGATCTGCATATTTTCCCTTTGCAAGAACATCTGCGCGGTTCAGGCGCATTGCCTTGGCACCGTTCACCGTTGCCATCTTCAGTACCTCCACGGCATCCATGCTGGACGCATCCTTCTCTAACAGTTTGCTTAAGCCGGTGACTAAGAACATCTCCCGGAACATGTCCAGACAGTTATTGCTGGCCGGTCCATCGGTTCCAATGGCTACCGGGATCTTGTGCCGCACATAGTCGGCAATGGGTGCAATGCCGCTGGCCAGTTTCGTGTTGGAGCCGGGATTCGTGATCACATACATCCGATGTCTGCGGAAGACATCCATATCCTGTTCCGTCACATGAACGCAGTGGAAACCTCCTCCGCCAAAATCAAACATTCCCAGAGAGTCTAAGAACATGGGCGGTGTCATTCCGTAGCGAGCCTTACACTCTTCCACTTCCTTCTCCGTCTCGGAGATATGGGCATATACCGGTGTCCGGTAATGATGTGCCATTTCCGACACTTTCCAGAGCAGTTCCTTGGAACAGGTATATTCCGCATGAAATCCCAGCTGGTAACTGATCAGGGAATTCTTCTTATTCCATTTTAAAAACTCCTCTTCTACCTGTTTTGGAGAAGAACTGAAATTATTCAGTCCGGATACCAGTACACAACGCATTCCGGTGTCCAGACAGGCCTCAGCAATAGTATCCGGTGTCAGGTACATATCGAAAATGGAAGTCACTCCTGAGGTCAAGTATTCCAGCACTGCCAGTCTGGTCAGTTCATAGATGTCCTCACCGGTCAGTTTTGCTTCCAGAGGAAATACCTGCTTGTTCAGCCACTGATCCAGAGGCAGGTCATCTGCCATGGAGCGCAGGAAAGTCATACCGGAATGGGTATGTGCATTTTTAAATCCGGGCATCAGAAGGTTTCCCTTGCAATCCAGTTCGATATCCCACGCAATTCTGGGGAACTGGGATTTGTCCCATTCCTCCGCAAGTTCTTTCTGTTCCGCCACATAGGCGATCTTGTCGTTTTTTACCCATACTTCACCATAGAAGACTTCTCTGCCGGGTTCCATGGTGAGAATTCGTGCATTATATAATCTGATATTCATCTGATTGCATCTCCTCCAAATCCAAAGGGAAGTAATTCTTTTAAGGTATAGCGTTGATAATCCTGTTCACTATTTACCACGTAGATCACAAAATCATCCCTGCAAAATTCCTGCATCACCTGTCTGCAGATACCGCATGGATACGCATATTCCACCGGTGCCTCTCCGGATATTCCTCCGGCAATGGCAATGGCTGTAAATTCCCGTTCTCCCTCGCTGACCGCCTTGAAAAAGGCGGTACGCTCCGCACAGTTCGTAGCTCCGTAAGAAGCGTTTTCAATATTACCGCCAAGGTATCTGTGTCCATCCGCAGTCAGTAGTGCCGCTCCCACCGTATAACCGGAATAAGGAGCATATGCCAGTTTTCTGGCTTCCAATGCCTGGCTGACCAATGCCTTTTCTTCTGTCTCCTGGATCATCCGCATCTCCTTTTTCTCTGTGTCTATACAAATTTCTTCACAGATTCCGTTACCAGCTTCTTGAATCTGGGAGCTGCCATATCCGCAGCTTCCTGTACTTCCTCATGATTCAGAGGCTGATCTGTCATTCCCGCCGCCAGATTACTGATACAGGAGATGCCACAGATCCGCATTCCCATGTGGTTGGCAGCAATTGCTTCCACCACTGTGCTCATGCCTACTGCGTCACAGCCAAGTGTCCGGAGCATACGGATCTCTGCCGGAGATTCGAAGGATGGGCCGGTCAGCTGGGTATAAATACCCTCCTGTAAATAGATACCGTTCTCCTTTGCGGTCTCACGGATGATCTGCTGTAAGTCCTTGTCATACACATGGCTCATATCCGGGAAACGCAGTCCCAGTTCATCCATGTTGGCACCGATCAGAGGATTGGGGGCAAACACGGAAATATGATCTCTGATCAGCATCAGGTCACCGGCATGGAAAGAAGTATTCACACCACCTGCCGCATTGGTCAGAAACAGAATCTCAGCGCCTAACAGTTTCATCAGTCTGGTGGGCAGTACCACATCCGTCACATCATAACCTTCGTAGTAATGTACTCTTCCCTTCATACACACCACAGGAATCTCATCGAGATAACCGAAGATAAATTTACCGGCATGCCCCGGTACGGTGGAAACAGGAAATCCCTCGATCTCCGCATAAGGGATCTCTGTCACCACACGGATCTGTTCCGCATAATCGCCCAGGCCCGATCCCAAAACAATCGCCACCTTAGGTACAAAATCCGTCTTTTTTCTCACACACTCATAACAGTTCTGTAATTTTGCATATACCTGATTCATCTATATCCTCCGTTTAGCCGTATTTTCATGCAATTTAGCAAATATTCTTCCTGTTTTTCAGAAAAATAAAGCAAAGTCAACAAAGGTATTATACAAAATGCACGGGAAAAAAGCAATGGAAACTATTCTGTTCTGCCACGTCCGTTCAGCCCGCGCCATTCGTAAAACCGGACTACCGTCCTTATCGCTGCTTTCGCAGCTGTTTTACTCATTCCCCGGCGCTCGGCCCATCATCTGTCAATCAGCCAAATTCATGCAAGCATAATTTGTCTGATATGCAGATGATGTCTGAACTGTTAAATGATAATACAAACCATGCCACCGTTGCTGTCGTTGACGATCTTCTGCATGGTATCCTGGAGTTTCAGCTGGCTCTCTTCTCCGATGGAAGCAACTTTCGTGGTGATGCCGTCATCCACCAGCTGTTCCACAGTCTTGCCGAAGATATTAGTCTCCCAGATACCGTGCTCCGCCTCCGCCTGATCGATAAAATGGATCAGATCCTGAGCCTGCTGTTCTGTGCCCACGATGGGAGCGATCTCTGTCTCGATATTTGCGCGGATCATATGTATGGAGGGGCTGCTGGCCTTGATTTTGACACCAAACTTGTTGCCATGGCGGATCAATTCCGGTTTCTCCAGTGCAATGTCTTCTCTGTCCGGAGTCACAACGCCATAGCCTTTGATCTTCACCATGGACAATGCATCCTGCACCTTCGTATATTCCTTTTTCATTTCTGCCAACTCTTTTAGTTTATTCAACAGTTGGTATTCATCCTCTACGTTCTCTCCTAACATTCCTGAAAGCATTTCGTAATAATACCTGTCGTCGATTCCTACCTGTACCGGAACAATACCGTTCCACAACTGCACCGGCTCCATCTTGCAGCTTTGAATATAATCTCCCTGCAATTCCACAGGGTGTCCCGCCACATCCCGAATCCGGTCATAGCTGTTCATCAATTCCCGGATCTGTCTTAACAGGTCCTGTTTTACCGCATGATCCACCGGAAGCATATCCATCCATTTCGGGAAATAAAATTCCACTGCTGTCAGAGGAAATTCATACAGGATTTTTTCCAGAAGGCGATTAATATCTTCCTTTTTCAGTTGCTCGCAGTTCACCGGCATCACGGCCACATCGTATTTCTTCCCGATTTCCTCCGCTACCTGTCTGGTCTCCTCGGAATAAGGTTTCTGGCTGTTCACCAGCACAAGGAAGGGTTTTCCGGACTTTTTCAGCGCCAGGATCGTCTTCTCTTCCGCTCCCAGATAATTGCTTCTGGGAAGTTCCCCGATACTGCCGTCCGTAGTGATCACAAGACCGATGGTGGAATGATCCCGCATGACTTTATCCGTGCCGATCTCTGCCGCCTGGGTAAACGGAATCTCTTCCTCCGACCAGGGAGTCTTCACCATGCGCTCCGCATCTTCTTCCATGTGTCCCGCCGCACCGTCGATCATATATCCTACACAGTCGATCAGCCGTACCGATACTTCAATATCATCATTCAGTCGCACCTTTGCCGCTTCGTTGGGAATAAACTTTGGCTCCGTAGTGGTAATGGTCTTACCTCCCGCGCTCTGAGGCAGTTCATCCTGCGCCCGCATTCTGGCATGTTCATCCTCCATATAGGGCAGCACCATTTCATCCATAAAGCGCTTGATAAATGTAGACTTTCCGGTCCTCACCGGTCCCAGTACCCCTATGTAGATTTCCCCTCCCGTCCTTTGTTGTATATCCCGATACAGATTGTATGTATTCACTGCATAGTCCATAAAAATACCTCCTGCCATTGGTGTTATATGTATATGCAGGATGCAAGCAATTATGAATTAACTAGAAAGTTAGCATAGCTACGAGCCATGCAAAAATAGAACGGAATACCTCGGTGGGAGCTTGCTCACA
>ERZ1027181.336-NODE-336-length-24004-cov-23.054073_pt1 | contig 24004 bp, 18 predicted proteins | sample MGYA00519247_ERZ1027181 | MGnify/ENA primary metagenome ERZ1027181 (study PRJEB26926, sample SAMN06164415) | human gut metagenome | biome: ENVO:00009003; feature: ENVO:2100002; material: ENVO:00002003 | host: Homo sapiens | place: USA | collected 2012 ...
GCATCACGCTGGACCGCGAGATGGACTACCTGCATAAGTATATCACGCTGGAGCGATATCTGCTTGGCGACGACTTCACGTTCCGTCTGGACATCTGCGAAGGACTGGACATGAGCACCATAAATATGCCCTCGATGTTCCTGCAGATTCTTACCGAGAACGCCATCGTGCACGGACTGAAGGGATGGGAAGGACATAAGGAACTCTCCATCAGCATCACCCGACAGCCCGTCAATGACGAGGCACGCGACGGAGCGATGCAGACAGTGGTGACCGTGACCGACAACGGACCCGGATTCAACCACCTCAGACTGAAGAAGAAAACTGGACTTGGGGTTATCACGCAGACCATTGCCGTGACTAACCAGCGAAACCGCAGGAAGATGCGGTTCGACATACATAACATCACCGACAAGGAAGGAAAGGTGATGGGTTGTCAGGCAACATTGGCTGTGCCTGACGGAATACGTTATTGATACTTTTATTAAACACTTTAAACGGACATAGAGAAAGATGAACATCGCTATTGTAGACGACGACAAGACGGCTGCGAGATTGTTGGCCGATAAACTGAAGGGATTTGAGGAGGCTCATATCTCCGGTATTGCCGCTAACGAAATGGACGGACTGGCCCTCGTCATGGACACAAACCCCGACTTACTGTTCCTCGATATCGAGCTGCCGGACATCTCCGGCATAGAGTTTCTGGAACGCATCGCCGATTCGGCTGCAAGCGATTGTCGCGTGGTGATGTATACGGCACATCAGAAGTTTATGCTCTCTGCCTTCCGCAATCAGGCGTTCGACTATCTGATGAAGCCCATCGACGACCAGGAGCTGCGCACCATCATACGCCGAGTCTGCCTCGATATGCAGATGCCGAAGCCCGTTTCGCCGGTGCGTGTGGCTGCTGACAATGCAGCCAATGCCGTGACGATGTGTGCAGACGGCATCGGACGCCGCACGGACGGCAAGTTCCTTATCTATACCAATGCCGTGGACTTCCGCCTTGTGGACGTTCGCGACATCGGCATCGTGGCTTTTCAGCACGATTCGAGAGTGTGGGAGATGTACGTCTCAGGACTTGACAAGCCCATCCGACTGAAGCGAAACGTGACGAGCGACATGATTGTGGCGCTCGATCCGTCTCTTGTCCGTGTAAGCCAGAAGCATATCATCAATCTCACTTACCTTATGGAGGTGACCGACAATACGTGTCGACTCTTCCCTCCGTTCAATAATCTGACGGATGTGAAGGTGGGCAGATTCTACAGGAAGAAGCTCATCGAGATGTTCAGCGGCTTCTAAGTGTGCTTTGTCTTGGGTCAATCAAATGGCAGTACATATAATATAAATATGTGATAAAGACTTGACTTGGCGGAAAAATGCGTAACTTTGTACCCTTAACGTGTTTTAAAAAAGAAAGGATACAAGTAGAATGTTAGATTTACCAAAGGATCCGATGATGCTCTTCAGCGTCATCAATATGCGCTTGCGCGACATTTATCCATCGCTTGATGCGCTTTGTGACGACCTTCATGTCGACAAACAGGAGATAACAGACCGTCTGGCTGCCGCCGGATTTGAGTATAACGCTGAACAAAACAAATTCTGGTAATGAACACAAGACATACACGCCACCACTACCTTGCGTTGCTCTCCATCGGCATTCCCATCATGATAGGACAGATGGGAATGATAGTGCTCAGCTTCGCCGACACGATGATGGTAGGTCATCACAGCACCATAGAGTTAGGTGCTGCTTCTTTCGTCAACAGTATTGTCAATATTGTCATCATCGCAGGCACCGGATTCTCTTACGGACTGACCCCGATCGTAGGAGGAGCCTTCGGACGACGCGAGTTGGCTCAGGCAGGTTCGGCTCTCCGTTCCGCCCTTGTCGCCAACACGCTGGCTGCTGCTGTCATGGTATTGGCTCTCGGCACGCTTTATATGTTTGTTGACCGACTCGGACAGCCTGACGAACTGATGCCGTACATACGCCCTTATTACCTGGTGTTGCTTGCGTCGCTGCCCTTCGTGATGCTCTTCAATGCTTTCAAGCAGTTCACGGACAGCATAACGGAGACACGTACGTCGATGTGGATATTGCTCTCCGGCAATGTCCTTAACATCCTCGGCAATTATCTTCTCATCTACGGTAAGGCTGGTTTCCCAGAGCTCGGCGTAGTAGGAGCCGGTGTTTCCACGCTGTTTTCGCGAATATATATGGTGGTGATGTTCTGCATAGTCTTCTGGACACGCCGCACCTTCGCTGCTTACCGTGAGGGCTTTGCCGGTTTGGGCTGGTCGCGCACCGTGGTACGTAGGCTTGTTGCCATCGGTTCGCCCATTGCCCTTGAGATGGGTATGGAGACCGCCGCCTTCTCGCTTACCGTCATCATGGTGGGTTGGATTGGCACCATAGCGCTCGCTTCGCATCAGGTAATGACCACCATATCGCAGTTTACGTTCATGGTTTATTACGGTCTTGGAGCCGCGGTAGCCGTTCGTGTGAGCTATTTCCACGGACAGTCAGACCATCAGGGCACACGTCAGACCGTCATAGCCGGGCTACATCTTATGGTGGCTTTAGAGCTGCTTCTGGGTGGCATCATCTTCCTGCTGAGATATGACATAGGATCATGGTTTACTGATTCGGCAGCCGTGACAAGTGGTGTGGTGTCGCTGATGTTGCCGTTCTTCATCTATCAGTTTGGAGACGGCCTTCAGATTACCTACGCCAATGCCCTGCGAGGCATAGCCGACGTCAAGCCCCTCGTCGTCATAGCCTTCATAGCCTTCTTCGTCATCTCCCTTCCCCTGAGCTATGTCTTCGCCTTCCCCTTAGGCTACGGTCTTGTAGGCGTATGGATGGCGTTCCCCTTCGGACTGACAACAGCCGGTGTGATGATGTGGTGGAGGTTCAGAAGTCAGATGAAAGCGCTGGACAAGAGCCCCAAGGCATAGCCCCTGGAAAATTCTCTCCCAATAATTTGGCAGTCTCAAAATTTATTGCGTATTTTGCGAAGTTAAAGGGAGAGAGGCCTTCTTGCTCTTCTAGAATCTCTAGAATGCCTAGAACTTCTAGAATATCTAGAATCTCTAGAGCCTCTATCCCCTAACCCCAAAAACAGAAAAGACATGCAATACACAATAAACGTTCGTGGGCGTCTTGTTGACCTCTCCCAGCCAATGGTGATGGGCATCCTCAATGCCACCCCCGACTCCTTTTATTCAGGATCTCGCAAGCAGACAGAAGCCGAGATAGCCGACCGTGCCAATCAGATTATCTCCGAAGGAGGACGTATGATTGACGTCGGCGCGTTCTCAACGCGTCCCGGAGCTATGGAAGTGAGCGAAGAAGAAGAGACTTCGCGCCTTAAGCATGCCCTTGCCATCGTGAGACGAGAGCAGCCCGACGCCATCGTTTCCGTCGACACGTATCGTCCTCGCGTGGCACGCCGCTGCGTGGAGGAGTTTGGAGCGGACATCATCAACGACGTTTCCGAGGGAGGCATCACCGGCATTGTCGACACCCCGATACACGAGGAAGGCGACATGTTTCAGACTGTCGCACAGTTGCAGGTGCCTTACATCCTTATGTCCGTGCAGCCAACCCTCGAGACAATGATGAAGAACTTTGCTGATGAGGTGCAGCGCCTTCGCAACCTCGGAGCAAAGGACATCATCCTCGACCCGGGATATGGTTTCGGCAAGACTCTCGACCAGAACTACGAGATACTGAGTCATGCAGAGCGCCTCGCCGAACTTGAGCTCCCCGTACTTGTAGGCATATCGCGCAAGAGCATGATATTCAAGAAAGCCGGCGGCGACCCTACGACATCGTTGCCCGGAACCATCGCCCTCAACGCTGTCTCGCTCATGAAGGGAGCCTCCATCCTGCGTGTGCATGACGTTAAGGAAGCCGTGCAGACCGTTGTGTGCTGCGGCGGCTTGAGTGATTGACACTTTCACAATACATATACGCGTATGTTTGAAATATCCATAAAGGACATCATCGACATCTTTCTTGTCGCCCTGATGCTCTTCTATATCTACCGTCTGATGAAGGAGAGCCGTTCTCTCAACGTCTTCATCGGCATCATTGTCTTTGTGGTAATCTGGCTCTTCGTGAGTCAGGTGCTTGAGATGCGCCTCCTCGGTGCCATCATGGACAAGCTTGTCTCCGTGGGTGTGCTGGCGCTTATTGTCCTTTTTCAGGAGGACATACGCCGCTTCCTCTATTCGCTTGGAGCACATCAGCGTTTCCAGACCATAATGCGCTTCTTCTTCAGCAATCGCGACAAGGACAAGAACATCGACAAGGAAACCATCATGCCAATCGTGATGGCGTGTATGGATTTGTCCAGAGGTAAGGTTGGAGCGCTCATAGTTATTGAGCGTGCCATCAGTCTTGACGACATTGTCGACACGGGAGACGTCCTCGACGCACGCATCAATCAGCGACTCATCGAGAACATCTTCTTCAAGAACTCGCCGCTTCATGACGGTGCGATGGTGATAGTGAACAAGCGCATACGTGCTGCAGGATGCATCCTGCCCGTCAGTCACAACCACGACATACCAAAGGAACTTGGCTTGCGCCACCGTGCCGCTCTCGGCATATCGCAGGACAGCGACTGCATTGCCATCGTTGTCAGCGAGGAGACGGGAGGCATTTCCGTGGCTATAAAGGGAACCTTCCAGTTGAGGCTCTCCGCTGAGAAACTCGAGAACATCCTCTCAAAGGAAATGTCGCTCTGATGAACCATCATCCGATAGCAATATACATATATAATAGATACTTACAGTAACTGTAAAAAATGGAATTATCCGAACTCTACAAGCTCTTCGAGCAACACCCCACCATCACCACCGACAGCCGTGACTGTCCTGCCGGTTCCATTTTCTTCGCCCTCAAGGGCGCTTCGTTCGACGGCAACAAGTTTGCAGCTGCAGCCCTTGAGAAGGGTTGCGCCTACGCTGTCATTGACGAACCGGAGTACGCCGTGGATGGCGACAGCCGCTTCATCATCGTAGATGACTGCCTCCAGACCCTACAGCTCCTCGCCCGTTACCACCGCCGTCAGCTCGGCACACCGGTGATTGGCATTACAGGAACCAACGGAAAGACCACCACAAAGGAACTTGCTTCGGCTGTTCTCGGCGAGAAATACAACGTGCTCTTCACACAGGGCAACTTCAATAACGACATCGGCGTGCCCAAGACATTGTTGCGTCTGCGTCCCGAGCACGACATTGCCGTAGTGGAGATGGGAGCTTCACATCCTGGCGACATCAAGACTCTCGTTGACATTGTAGAGCCTGATTATGCCATTATCACCAACGTGGGACGCGCCCACTTGCAGGGATTCGGATCTTTCGAGGGCGTCATCCGCACAAAGGGCGAACTTTACGACTTTATGCGTGCCCACATCGTGGAGCCACGTGCTACCGCAGCCAACGCTGGGCATGACAGCTTCGTCGCAGCGCATCCACGCACCGTCTTCATTGACAACGACAACCAGTATCTTAAGGGCATCTCGCACGACCTTCCGCTTACGTCGTACGGACGTGGCGATGAGGCAGGGCTTGCCATTAAAGGACACGCTATCAGCTGTGAACCGATGCTCAGCTTCCAGTGGAACGACGCCCGTAAGGACGCTGACCACACCGCTTACGACGTGGCAACACATCTTATCGGCGACTACAATCTTGCCAATATGCTTGCAGCAGTAACCATCGGAACATATTTTGATGTGGCTCCGTCGCAGATTTGCCATGCCCTTTCCGCCTACGTGCCGAGCAACAACCGCTCACAGTTTGAGAAGACAGAGAGCAACAGTCTTATCGTTGACGCATATAACGCCAACCCTACAAGTATGGCTGCCGCCCTCGCCAACTTCGAAACCATTGAGGCACAGCACAAGATGTGCATCATCGGCGACATGAAAGAGCTTGGAAGCGTCTCGCACGACGAACATCAGCGCATCGTAGACCAGCTCGCTGGCATGCGATTGGAGCAGGTATGGCTTGTAGGAGAGGAGTTTGAAAACTGCTCTACACCAGCTACATTCCGCAAGTTCGACAACGTATCGCAGGTGAAAGAAGCCATTGCGGAGCACAAGCCGCAGGGAATGTACATCCTTGTGAAGGGAAGCAACGGTACACGACTCTTCGAGCTGCCGCAATATCTTTAAATCATATTCATACAATCGTAAGAAAGTGAAACCCACACTACAACTCATTTCGATATTCGTTATAGCGCTTGTCTACTTCATTGGCTACTCAATGGTGCCAGACTCCGTAGCTGACGCCTTGCATCTAAAGCAGATAGGACAACCGTCCATTGCTGTAGCAGGAGAGACGTCGGACGACATTGAGGCTGCGGCGGAGGACGACAATGCTCCGGCAGAGGCTGTGGACACCACCAAGCAGCGTCTGCTGATCTTCGGCGACTCAATGACTCAGCTTCTTGCACTCCGCCTTTCTGACTACGCTAATAAGAACGGACATACGCTGACCTGCGTGACATGGAACGGTTCGGGCACAAAACAATGGTCTGAAACCGACACTCTTGTCCGCTATATGCGCTCCGTCAATCCCACACACGTGTTTATATGTCTGGGCAGCAACGAACTTTATTCAGCAGACCTGAAGAACATCCGTCGTCGTGCTGAGGCCATCATTCAGAAAGTCGGTAAGGTGCCTTACACATGGGTCGGTCCACCAAACTGGGCTGAAGACAAGGGCATCAACACTGTCCTTGAACAGGTGTCAGGCAAGCGCCACTTCTTCCTATCGAAGGGACTGAAACTCCCGAGACAGAAGGACGGACGTCATCCTACCTATCATGGTGGTGTTGTATGGACAGACTATTTGGTTTCATGGCTTAAGAGTGGAAAGGCTGCACATCCGTTCCTGCTCGAAAAGCCGGAGAAACGCAATGCGCATTATCGCCAGCTGTTTGTAGGCAAGACCCCGAAAACATCCGCACATCGTGCCGACCCGCTGCCCGCACAGGCAGAAGAGGAACCGTCATTGATTCTTGATGACAACTCTGCAACGCCCGCAACTGACGCGCATACAGCAAAGCCTCAGGCTGAAACACAGCATCATGCCACGGCAGAACATACCGATGGCGCGAAGCCCAATGCCAAGAATCCTGCCAAGAATCCTGCCAAGAATCCTGCCAAGACCGACGCTGCGAAGACCTCTGCCAAGACTGACGCAGCCAAGTCTGCAGCCAAAGCTGAGGCTCCTGCAAAGGCTCCAGCCGCAGATAATGCGCAGTAAGTAATGACGTATGTCAGCCATAAAGTATTAAATTATAGTTACAGACTGATACTAATCCAAGATAATGGACTATACAGACATAACCGTGCAGATGGCGCTCGTAGCGTTTCTCGCCGTCTTCACCCTTATAAGACAGAGATCAAAGATAGCGATGATGCTATACGTCATTGCCTTCAACCTCTTCTTTGCCTATAAACTCAACGGTGCGCTGATGTGGCTGTTGCCAGCCACGGCGTGCTTCAACTATGCTCTTACGCAGGAGATGAAGACGCGTGAGGGAGCTACCCGCAAGGCATTGCTCTCACTGCTCGTCGTCGTTGACCTCGGAGTGCTCGGCTACTTCAAGTACGCTTCGTTCTTCATGAACGACGTTATAGGAGCGATGCTCTCCACCAACTTCTCCTTTGCCTCGATAGCGTTGCCAGTTGGCATATCGTTCTACACGTTCCAAGCCATCAGTTACGCCGTGGACGTCTATCGTCGCCGCTTCGATGGCGATGCCACTCTTTTAGAGTTTATGTTTTATCTGACGTTCTTCCCGCTGCTGCTCGCCGGACCCATCACCCGTGCCAAGAACCTCATCCCACGTCTGCGTCGCAATGAGCAGGCTTCCAGCCGTATGGTATGGGTGGGACTTTGGCTCATCATGCTCGGCGTGGTGAAGAAGAACATGCTCGCTGACTATATCGGACAGTTCACCAGTTGGGTGTTCGACGGTCCACAGGGCTTCTCCGGCTTCGAGTGTGCGGCAGCCCTTGTGGGCTATCCCGTCCAGATTTATCTCGACTTCTCGGGCTATAGCGACCTTAGTATCGGCACGGCAGCCATACTCGGTTTCTGGCTTCCGGACAACTTCTGGTTCCCTTACCGTTCGCTCAGCCTTACCGACTTCTGGCGCCGTTGGCACATATCGCTCTCCACGTGGTTTCGCGACTATCTCTACATACCCCTCGGAGGCAATCGTCGCGGCACCGTCCGCATGTATGTCAACAACATCATCACGATGCTCGTGGCAGGACTCTGGCACGGTGCTTCCTGGATGTTCGTAATATGGGGCGCCCTCCACGGCTTAGGACTTGCCATACATAAGTTCTTCAGCCGCCAGCTCCACTTCTCGTTCCCATCCACACTGTGGGGCAACGCCATTAGCTGGACGCTCACCTATGTATATGTATGCTTCGCATGGTCGTTCTTCCGTGCCAAGGACATGGCGCATCTGACCGACCTATACAATAAGATAGCGGCAGACTTCAGTATGGACTATCTCGTGCCGTTCTTCAATGCGCGAACCATGTGGACCGTGTCGGTCATTGCCGTCATGCTCACCTACTTCGTGTCGGAGCGACAATACCAGCGTCTTCAGGCGCGATTCGTCACCTTGCCGTGGGCAGTGAAGCTTGTGCTCTTCATCGTCTGCATGCAGATGGCGTTGCAGATGGCAACGGAGGATGTACAGCCGTTCATATATGGCGGTTTCTGACGTACATTATATATAAGTTGATATGAAAATTTGGCTATATCCGAATAAATGCTTACTTTTGCGACTGAAAAACATACATTAAGTAACATAATAAGGATAATATGCTGAATTTGGACAACTTCTATAAGGCACGCTACGTCCTCAGTAAGGTAATACGTAAGACTGCCCTGGTACACGCCCCGAAAATAAACACGGAATGTGACGTTTATCTCAAGCCGGAGTGCTTGCAACTCACAGGTTCTTTCAAGATACGTGGAGCCTATTATAAGATTTCGCAGCTCTCCGACGAGGAGAAGGCAAAGGGTGTGATTGCGTGCTCAGCAGGCAACCACGCACAGGGCGTGGCGCTTGGAGCTACAGCGATGGGCATCAAGTCGCTCATCTGTCTGCCGGAGGGAGCACCAATCAGCAAGGTTGAGGCTACGAAACGTCTCGGCGCTGACGTCAAACTTGTGCCGGGCGTATACGACGACGCCTATCAGGAAGCCCTTCGTCTGCGTGACGAGCACGGCTACACCTTCATCCATCCCTTCGACGACGAGAACGTAATCGCCGGACAGGGAACCATAGGCTTGGAACTTCTCGACCAGCTGCCCGACATAGAAGCTGTGGTAGTGCCGGTAGGAGGCGGTGGTCTGCTTTCAGGCATCGCTTTCGCAGTGAAGTCGCTCAATCCTGAAGTGAAGGTCTACGGCGTACAGGCGGCTGGAGCAGCCAGCATGGTACGCTCCATAAACGATCACAAGCAGGAAGCATTGCCTTCTGTTTCAACCATTGCTGACGGCATCGCCGTAAAGCAGCCGGGCAAGATAACCTTCGAGACCTGCTCGAAGTACGTAGACGAGATTGTCACAGTCAGCGAGGACGAAATCTGCGCTGCCATCCTGCAGCTCATCGAGAGCGAGAAGATGGTGGCAGAAGGAGCCGGTGCCGCCAGCGTGGCAGCCGTGATGTTCAATAAGGTGCCGGTGAAAGGCAAGAAGACAGTCTGCGTGGTAAGCGGCGGAAACATTGATGTTACCATCCTTAACCGTGTCATCCATCGTGGACTTGCCAAGAGCGGCCGCACCTGCTCGATGTGCATCGAACTGGAGGACAAGCCCGGTCAGATGCTCGGCGTAAGCAAGGTGTTCGCGGAGCTTGGCGCCAACGTTGTGCGTGTCAATCACGAGCGCAACGCCGACAGCGAAGATGTCAACTCCTGCATCCTACGTCTTCAGGCAGAGACAAAGAACGAGGAGCATATCCGTCAGATAAAGGACGAGCTGGTAAAGCGCGGCTTCAAACTCGTGGACTACACGCTGTAAGCGTCTGCAGCAATGTCAAGCAAACATAACAGTAGCACATATAAGCTCACTATAAGTAACATATATAAACCCTAAAAATAATATCATTACAACTATGAACAAGCAGATTAGTACAGACAAGGCTCCTGCAGCAATCGGTCCCTATTCACAGGCTATCGAGGCAGGCGGCATGGTATTCGCATCAGGTCAGTTACCCATCGATCCCGCTACGGGCGCATTCGTTGAGGGTGGTGTAAAGGAGCAGACACGTCAGTCGCTCACCAACGCACAGAACATCCTTCGCGAGGCAGGTGTCGACCTTTCTCACGTCGTTAAGACCACAGTGTTCCTCTCAGACATGGCCAACTTCGGCGCTATGAACGAGGTTTACGCTGAGTTCTTTACACAGCCGTTCCCGGCACGCTCAGCCGTTGCCGTGAAGACTCTTCCGAAGGACGCATTGGTAGAGGTGGAATGCATTGCCGTTAAGTAATACAGTACGTCTCTTCACCCCAATAAATCATTGTATGAAAAGATGTATCACATCAGCCCTCCTTGCCATTTCGGTGGCAATGGGGGCTTATTCGGTTACGCCGAAGGCTGCCGCAGAGGACCATTACGTACCCACGGCAGAGAATCTTGAGGCACGCAAGGAATTTCAGGATGCCAAGTTCGGCATCTTCCTTCACTGGGGTCTCTACAGCATGCTCGCCACCGGCGAGTGGACAATGACCAACAAGGACCTCAACTATCGCGAGTATCAGAAACTGGCTGGCGGATTCTATCCGTCACGTTTCAACGCGCATGATTGGGTGGCAGCCATCAAGGCTTCAGGTGCGAAGTATATCTGCTTCACCACCAGACACCACGAGGGCTTCTCGATGTTCCATACCAAGTATTCTGACTATAACATCGTGGACGCCACACCGTTCAAACGCGACATCGTAAAGGAACTTGCTGACGAGTGCCACAAGCAGGGCATCGGCATCCATTTCTACTACTCGCACATCGACTGGTGGCGTGAGGATGCTCCGTGGGGCCGTACGGGTAGAGGAACAGGACGTCCCAATCCCAATGGCGACTGGAAGAGCTACTATCAGTTTATGAACAATCAGCTGACAGAGCTGCTCACCAACTACGGCAAGGTAGGAGCCATCTGGTTTGACGGTTGGTGGGATCAGGACCAGAACCCGTCGTTCGACTGGCAGCTGCCCGAGCAGTATGCCCTTATCCATAAGTTGCAGCCCGCCTGCCTTATCGGCAACAACCATCATCAGACACCGTTCGAAGGCGAGGACTTCCAGATGTTCGAGCGCGACCTGCCCGGTGAGAACACAGCCGGACTCTCAGGTCAGCAGATTTCGCGTCTGCCCCTTGAGACTTGCGAGACGATGAACGGCATGTGGGGATATAAAATCACTGACCAGAACTATAAGTCGGACACCACTCTCGTTCATTACCTCGTCGGAGCAGCCGGACGCAACGCTAACCTCCTTATGAACATCGGCCCGCAGCCGGACGGATGCCTTCCTGAAGTGGCTGTGGAGCGACTCAAGAAGATGGGCGAGTGGATGAAGGTGTACGGCGAGACCATCTATGGCACACGCGGAGGCTTCATCGCTCCGCATGATTGGGGAGTGACCACGCAGAAGGGCAACCGCCTCTTCGTACACATCCTTAACCTCCAGGACAAGTCGCTCTTCCTGCCGCTTGGCGACAAGAAGGTGCGTAGCGCTGTCGACTTCGTTAGCCGTCGCGCCGTAAAGACACAGAAATGTCAGGGCGGCGTAGTTATCAGCTTCGATAACGTGCCGACCGAAATAGACCGTGTCGTTGAAATTCAGCTATAATCTTATATAAAAAACGGTGTCTATGCGGAAGTAATCTTCGCGTATAGGCACCGCTTTGCATTTAAATAAATCAAGTCTATAACTATCAAATTCATATTACTATGACCAAACGACTACTCCATTTCATCACGCTTCTTTTCGTGATGCTGACTACGATGTCACTCAATGTGGCAGCCGACACTTACTCTGTTGCTCCGTCTCAGCTCCAACCTAAGGTGACCGTCACTCCTTCTGACGAATATGTGAACGTGCCAATCCGACTTACGAACTGGGGTACCAACCCTGTAAGCCAGATTACGTACACGCTTTTCGATCCAGATACCAATGAAACATCCGAACCCATCAACATGGACTTCGAGACACCGTTTGCTGATAACCTGGATGTGAATATCCCCATCAAGCCCGGAACAAAAATCGGTGAGTCGGATGTTACGTTAAACATAACGCATGTGGACGGCCATTTCAACGAGGTGACAATACCGTATACGATGATTACACGCAGCACCGTGCTGCAGGCTCCCAAGAAGCGCGTTGTCTTTGAGGATGTTACTGGTCTGTGGTGTCAGTACTGTCCGCGCGGCATCGCTATCATGGAGTACTTGGAGCGCATCCATCCGGACGACTTTATCGGCATCTCTATCCACGACGACGCAATGAGGACAAACGCATATACAGAACTAATGTCTAAATGGACTGGCAGACCGTATATTACGTTTAACCGTTACGAAAAGGTGAACTCTTACACCGGTGAGGGCGAATACTATATGGCTATGAATCAGACTGCCAGCTTCGACATCAACGTAAAGGCAAACTTCGACGAAAGCGGCAATAACATCATCGTCTCAACAGACGTGCTGCCGTGCCTCCCCACTGCCGAGAACGACAAGTACGAGGTGGCTTATGTGCTTACTGCCGACGGACTGAAGAACGACAGCTGGGTACAGAATGTTGCCGCAGGCGAATGGGACGGCATCGAAGGACTGCCGGAGGAATACGCTCCCTTCTTGGGCGGCGTTTCAGAAGTGAGAGGTCTGACATTCAATCAGGTTGCCATCGCCAGCAAGGGCGTTGAGTATGGTGTGGAAGGCTCGCTGACAGCTCCTTACACAGTAGGCGAAATGCAGAACCCCACTGTTACGTTCGAGAACATCTCGCAGCACAACCTCATTCAGGACCGCTCCAAGCTGAACGTCTGTGCATTGATAATCTGCAGCACCATCGACCCGAACACCAAGGCCGTAACAAAGACTGTTATCGACAATGCTGCCAAGTGCCGCGTAGGCAATGACAATTCAGGGACCGGCATCAAGGAACTCACCGACAGCACTGACTCTGCCATCACAGGCTATTACTCGCTCGACGGACGCCGCCTGAACGCACCTGCCAAGGGCGTCACAATCGTGCGTTACGCCAATGGCAAGACCATTAAAATACAGAAATAAATAGATGAAAGGCGAGAATGTGTCACGACACATTCTCGCCTTCATCCGACTAATCCAACTAAAACAAAAGTATGAAACTATTATCTCTTTACTCTCTTTTCTTGTTGTCTCCGCTGACAACTGCCGCACAAACCCAAATGCCCCTTACTTACTGGTTTGACAGTCCCGTATCTCTGCGCGGACAGGCCATCTGGTATGGCGGCCATCCCGAAAACTTCACCGGTGGCAAGAAGCCAATCTCTGCCGGTGACACCGCCACCAATCCCGACTCAGACTGGGAGTCGCAGTCGCTGCCTATAGGCAATGGCTCGCTTGGTGCCAATGTTCTCGGCTCCGTTGAGGCTGAGCGCATCACCTTCAATGAGAAGACATTGTGGCGTGGAGGTCCCAACACAAAGAAGGGGGCCGACTATTACTGGAACGTCAACAAGCAGTCGGCGCATGTCATCGCCGACATCCGCAAGGCGTTTGCCGAGAACGACTGGGAGCGTGCCTCACAACTGACTAAGAAGAACTTTAACAGTGAAGTGCCGTACGAGTCGTACGCTGAGGATCCGTTCCGCTTCGGTAGCTTCACCACAGCCGGCGAATTCTACGTAGAGACCGGGCTTAGCGCCGTCGGAATGACTGGTTATCGCCGTTCTCTCTCGCTCGATTCCGCCCTTGCCGTCGTGCAGTTCAGCAAAGACGGAATTGACTATCGTCGCGAATACTTCGTCAGCCGCCCCGCCAACGTCCTTGCCGTACGCTTCAAGGCATCTCAGAAAGGCATGCAGAACCTCACCTTCTCGTATGCCCCCAACCCCGTTTCGGAGGGCAAGATGACCGCCGTAGGATTTGACGCCCTGCTGTGGGACGCCCGTCTGGACAACAACGATATGCAGTACGCCATCCGCATAAAGGCCATCAACCACGGCGGTACGCTGACCAACGAGGGCGGACGCATCACGGTTAAGGGAGCGGATGAGGTGGTGTTCCTCATCACCGCCGATACGGACTATCGTGCCAACTACGACCCCGACTTCCATGACCCCAAGGCATACGTCGGCGTCAATCCGCTTGCCACCACCGCCACGTGGCTCGATAAGGCTGCGGACAAAGGCTATGACAGTCTGCTCAAGGAGCATTATGCCGACTACCATAACCTCTTCAGTCGCGTAAGTCTTGACCTTATGGGCGACAACACCACCTTCACCGACATGCCCATAAACCGCCGCCTTGAGGCTTACCGTCAGGGAGCCAAGGATCCCTACCTTGAGCAGCTCTATTATCAGTTCGGTCGTTACCTCCTCATCTCATCGTCGCGCCCCGGCGATATGCCAGCCAACCTTCAGGGAGTATGGCATAACAATGTGGACGGCCCATGGCGAGTGGACTATCACAACAACATAAACCTGCAGATGAACTACTGGCCGGCTTGTCCGACGGCGCTCTCCGAGTGCGAGCAGCCCCTCTTCGATTTCATCCGCACGCTCATCAAGCCCGGAGAAGTGACGGCAAGATCATACTTCGGTACACGTGGATGGACCACATCCGTGTCGGGCAATATCTTCGGATTCACCACGCCGCTCTCCAGTGAGGACATGTCGTGGAACTTCTCTCCGTTTGCCGGACCGTGGCTCGCCACTCATCTCTGGAACTATTATGACTTTACCCGCGACCGTCGTTTCCTTGCCGAATATTATGACATTCTGAAGGGAAGCGCCGACTTTGCCGCTGACTATCTGTGGCATCGTCCCGACGGAGTATATACAGCCGCACCGTCCACCTCGCCCGAACACGGACCCGTGGATGAGGGAGCCACCTTCGCCCACGCCGTCATCCGCGAGATTCTCCTCGACGCTGTTCAGGCAAACCGCACACTCGGCAAGGACGCCAAGGAGCGCCGCCAGTGGGAGGACGCGCTGAAGCATCTGGCTCCGTATAAGATTGGACGTTACGGACAGCTGATGGAATGGTCGAAGGACATCGACGACCCGAAGGACGAGCATCGCCACGTCAATCATCTCTTCGGACTCCACCCGGGCCATACCGTTTCGCCCGTCACCACACCCGAACTGGCTAAGGCTGCAAAGGTGGTGCTCGAGCATAGAGGCGACGGAGCCACAGGATGGTCAATGGGATGGAAGCTCAATCAGTGGGCACGTCTGCACGACGGCAACCATGCCTACACTCTCTATGGCAATCTGCTTAAGAACGGCACCCTCGACAACCTTTGGGACACGCATGCTCCGTTCCAGATAGACGGCAACTTCGGCGGTACAGCCGGAGTCACGGAGATGTTGCTCCAGAGTCACATGGGCTTCATTCATCTGCTTCCCGCCCTGCCGGACGCATGGGCAAAGGGAAGCGTGACGGGTCTGCGTGCAAGGGGCAACTTCCATGTGGACATCCATTGGGAAGGCGGCAAGCTCCAGAAAGCCGTCATCCGCTCCGGATCAGGCGAGCCGTGTGAGGTGCGTTACGCCGACAAGACGCTGCGCTTCTCCACAAAGGCTGGCAAGACGTACGTCGTAGGGCTGGACACCAACGGAAACATTAAGTTAATGAAGTAAATAACGTATATATAATGTATATAAGGAACACATCACTCAAGATGCTCCTTGGCCTTTGCTGCGCGGTTTGTCTCTGCATGCTTTCCTCATGCGTTGACGAGGACGAGTATGCCGACAATCCGCGCGGCAACTTCGAGGCTCTGTGGAGCGCCGTGGACGAGCATTACTGCTTCTTCGACTATAAGAAGAAGGCGTACGGACTGGACTGGGACGAGGTGCATGAGCGTTACTCACGTCAGATTGACGACCGCATGACCTCCGTGCAGCTCTTCGAGGTTCTCGGCAATATGCTTGGCGAGCTGCGTGACGGGCACGTCAACATGTATGCGTCGTGGGACGTGGCGCGTTACTGGTCGTGGCATGAGGACTATCCCTCCAACGTCAGCGACACGCTTCTCTCGCGCTATCTCGGCACCGACTATCGCATTGCCTCGGGTCTGCGCTATCGCATCCTCGACGACAACATCGGCTACGTCCGCTGTCCGTCCTTCGCCAATCCGATGGGGGAGGGCAATCTTGACGACGTGATGATGTATCTTGCCACGTGCAACGCCCTCATCGTGGACATCCGCGACAATGGCGGTGGACTTGTGACGAGCGCTGAGCAGCTGGCGGCAAGATTCACCAACGAGGAAAGGCTCGTCGGATATATGCAGCACAAGACTGGTAAGGGTCGTAACGACTTCTCGAAGATGGCGGAGCAGCGCCTCAAGCCGTCGAAGGGTCTGAGGTGGCAGAAGCGTGTGGCTGTCCTTACCAACCGTGCCGTATACAGCGCCGCCAACGAATTCGTGAAGTACATGAAGTGCTTCCCCAACGTCATCGTCGTCGGCGACCGCACGGGTGGCGGTGCCGGCATGCCTTTCTCTTCGGAACTGCCCAACGGCTGGAGCGTCCGTTTCTCCGCATGCCCCATGTACGACAAGGACGGCGAGTCCACCGAATTCGGCATCGACCCTGACTACAACGTCGGTCTCTCGCAGGACGATTTGCTGAAGGGTGAGGACACGATAATAGAGCGTGCCAGACATTTGCTGGCAGAATAAGACAGGATTCGGACGGCGGATGCCGTCCGAGTTAGGAATTTTGAGTTTTGAATTATGAATTGTGCGCCATGGCGCATTTTGAATTTTTCAGTTTTGAATTGGTAGGACGAAATTTTCCAATTCAAAATTGGATAACTCACAATCGCAGGCGAAGCCGAGAATAATTCCTAACTCAAAATTCAAAACTCATAATTCGGGCGATATGTCGCCCGAATAGGCAGGGCTTTGACAAAAACCAGACTCCACAGTCCGCTTGTGCTTTTCGAGCCTTCGGCAATTCCTTTATGTCCTATATGGTCTTGTGAGAACAAGTTCTCACGACCATATATGCCATAAATGAATGAGAGGCTGTTGCCTCTCTCGAAAATCACAAGCGGAAAAAACAAAGAAAAACACAAGGTTATAAAATCCTGTGATTAACAAGGCATACAGTAGGAGCTGCGGGCATTCTTGCTTTGTTATTTATTGACTTTTGCTTAAGTTCTTACTTTTGACTTTACTTCCTGTGTAATCTTGTGTTTTTATATGTTTTTCCGCTTATGGTCGTGGCTGCGTGGCTACGGCGGGACGCCATAGCCTCCTAAGTTAGCCTTGTCTGCTTGTCAATTCACGCGCTAAATTCACAAGTGGGGTGATTTTGTTAAGAATTGGCCATTTTTTGTAAGAAATATCCTACTGACTTGAGCGGAAAAAAGCTTTCTTTGCAAACGTAAACCACGCCTCTTTCGGGGCATGGCACAACACAAAAACTTGTTTAACATACTAAACCCAACTGATTATGAAAAAACTAAACACTAACAAACAGTCAATCATCCAACGGCTTCTTGAGAGTCCTCCAAGAGGCGGCGCATGGATGCGCATGTTCTTCATGCTTATATTAATGATGATGTCGTCAGCATTCGTGATGGCGCAAGAAAAATACGGCTTCAAGGTAGCCGGCGTGGATGTGACGAGCGACAACTATCTCGACCTCACCGAGATTAACGGAGTGAGCGGTAAGGTGTATTTCGACCCGAACACAAGAGCCCTCACACTCGACAACGCCACCATTGAGGTAGATGGCTATAACGCCGTCCTTAACCAAACCTGCAAAGACCTTTTGATAGAGTTGATCGGCACAAACACCATTAATGTCACCAACTCAGCTGGCATATATCTGTGCGAGTCGACAGCTATCAAGGGCGAAAGCGGTTCTAAGCTCAGCATAACGAACGACAGATGCGCCGTGCTTTTTGAGGGCTCCCCCCTCGAGATTGTCAACTGCTGGTTGGAGGTGGAAGGCGACTGGGGCATATCAGCAAACGACAACGTGGCAGAAGAGGTGCTCACCATACGCAACTCTCACGTGGAAGCTACGGGCCCCACAGGTTCAATCTGCGACATAGCCAACTTTGTGCTTGACGGATGCTCCATCAAGCAGCCGGAAGGTGCTGTGTACGACGCAGGGAAGAAAGCCGTTGCGCTCAACGGCGAGGTGGTCACCGCCAAGGTGGTGATTGAGCCTTCCGCCAGCGGCATCAACGACATCACAGCAGACGTGCCCGCACGTAAGAAGGGCATCTTCACCGTTCAGGGTGTGAAGCAGACCCAGTCATGGAACGAGCTCCCAGCCGGCATCTACATCGTGGACGGCGTGAAGCGAGTGAAGAAATGATTAGACATGTAGACATGCCTTCATGTCTCATGCAAATATCGTACAAAAGAGTAAAAACCTGTTACAAAATAAAAATCGGTTTTAGAGATTTGTTAGGTCGTTTTTGTGGGGTTTGGCATTGTTGTTGACCCCATAATATACAAGAAAAGCCTCTTTTGCTTTCCAACAGTGGCTGTGTTGGAAGGCAAGAGAGGCTTTTTTGTATGACAAAAGAGGCTGTGTTGGAGTGGTAAAGTGGCTCTATAGTGCCCCTATTGTGCTTGTTTAGCTCCACCATTCATTGCACACTGACTTTCTTAGCCGTATAACCGTCTGTGCATCAGTATGCTATCGCTGCACGCTCAAAACTCGAAAATTTCGCACCAATGATTTCTTTGTGCGCTGAACGAGGAGTATTGAGCATTAGAAATGCAAATATTGTCTGGCAGCATGTACGAATTAGGCAGGGCTTTAACAAAAACCTGACTCCACAATCCGCTTGTGCTTTTCGAGCCTTCGGCAATTTCTTTAATTTGTCACACACCTCTGTTATTGTTGTACTACCCTTATCGCTTGCTGCGGAGGCCGGAGACCTCCGCTACTGTGTAACCTTGTGTTTTTCTTTGTTTTTCCGTTTATGGGTGCGTGCTGTGCACAAATAAAAGGCTTTACGTTAGGTTGTCGAGAACTGGTTCTCGTAAGACCTAATGTAAAGCCTTTTATTTAAATCCGGTAGGATTTGCGCCCATAAGCGGCATGTGGATAAAGGTTTTTGTCGAAGCCCTGCCTAACACAGCAGCAACGCGCCGATAAATTAAAATTTCTTTCCGAAGACAATGCTTATGAACGTCTTGAACAGCACCTTGGTGTCGAACCACATTGATTGGTGCTCAAGATAATAGAGGTCGAGCTCCAGACGACGCAGCATCTTCTCTATGGTGTCCGTATAGCCGTTGTAGAGAGTGGCGTAAGAAGTTACGCCCGGGCGGATTTTGTAGAGAAGTTCGTAACGCGGGTCGCGCTCCATAATCTGGTCGATATAGAATTTGCGTTCGGGACGATAGCCGATGAAGGCCATATCGCCTCGCAGGACATTCCACAACTGGGGTAGTTCGTCAAGGTGATGGGCACGCAGAAACCGACCCACACGCGTGAGGCGCGGGTCGTTCATGGCTCCGTCGAGCAGCAGCTGCGGACCCTCCTGTTCGGCGTCACGACGCATGCTGCGGAATTTGTATATATTGAATGGCTTGCCGTGCAGTCCTATGCGCTCCTGGCTGTAAATGGCAGGTTGTCCGTCTTCCAGCAATATGGCAATGAAGCATACGACGAAGAGCGGCGCAAAGACAATAATACACACACAAGCTATCAAGAAATCAAGGAATCTCTTCATCTTGCCTTTTTGAGTAGTCTTAAAGTCTTACAAAGGTAACCCTAAATTTCCAAATTACATAATTCTTTGCCACCGAATTGCTTAGTTTGGGGCAAAATCGTTAATTTTGTATTGTTTAAACAATCTTTCAACTATAATTATTAGGGAGGAACCGAATCTATGATACCGCAGGAATATCGCCAGTTTTATCTGAAGGATGTGACGTTCGTCAATCTTATGATGCGTCGCATCTATAATGTCCTCATCGTCGCCAATCCGTACGACGCCTTCATGCTGGAGGACGACGGACGTGTGGAGGAGAAAATCTATAACGAGTATGTGGAGCTCGGACTACGTTATCCGCCCACCTTCACGCAGGTGAGCACCACGGAGGAGGCTTACCAGGTGCTCAGCACCATGAACATCGACCTCGTTATCTGTATGCCGGGCAATGCCGACAACGACGCGTTCTCGGTGGCGAGAGACATAAAGGCGGGATTTCCGGATATGCACTACGTGGTGCTCACGCCTTTCTCGCACGGCATAACGAAGCGCATGCAGAACGAGGACCTCAGCATCTTCGACTATGTGTTCTGCTGGCTCGGCAACACCAACCTCATCCTCTCCATCATCAAGCTCATAGAGGACAAGATGAACCTCGAGCACGACATACTGGAGGGTGGTGTGCAGATGATATTGCTCGTGGAGGACAGCATCCGCTTCTACAGTTCTGTTCTTCCCAATCTCTACAGCTACATCCTCGCACAGAGCAAGCGCTTCTCCACGGAGGCGCTCAACCGCCATGCCGCCACGCTGCGTATGCGCGGACGTCCCAAGGTGGTGCTCGCACGCAACTATGAGGAGGCGCTGGCGCTTTACGATAAGTATGCCGACAACGTGCTGGGCGTAATCAGCGACGTGCGCTTTCCGCTCGGTGGCGTGAAGGACCCGGAGGCGGGACTTAAGCTTCTGCGCGTCATCCATCAGCGGGCGCCCTTCCTGCCGCTCATCATGGAGAGCTCGGAGACGGAGAACAGGGCGAAGGCTGAGGCTGAAGGCTTCCACTTCGTCGACAAGAACTCGAAGAAGATGTCGCTGGACCTCCGTGCCATCATGGAGGAGCACATGGGCTTCGGCGACTTCATATTCCGCAACCCGAAGACGAAGGCGGAGATTATGCGCATACATAACCTCAAGGAACTGCAGGACAACATATTCCGCATACCGGACGACTCGATGCTCTATCATATCTCGCGCAACCACATGAGCCGCTGGCTCTCGGCGCGTGCCATCTTCCCCGTGTCTGACTTTCTGAAGAAAATCACGTGGGAACGTCTGAAGGATGTCACCGCTCACCGTGAGATTATCTTCGACGCCATCGTGCAGTACCGCCACATGAAGAACATCGGCGTGGTGGCTGTGTTCGACCGTATGAAGTTCGACTCGTACTCGCACTTCGCCCGCATCGGCGACGGTTCGCTCGGAGGAAAGGGTAGAGGTCTGGCTTTCCTTGACAATATCATAAAGATGCACCCCGACTTCAGTTCGTTCCCCGGCGTGACGGTTCAGATTCCGAAGACCGTGGTGCTGTGTACGGACGTCTTCGACCAGTTTATGGAGCAGAACAATCTGTACCAGATAGCGCTGAGCGACGCTTCCGACGAGGAGATACTGCGCCACTTCCTGCGTGCGCAGTTGCCCGACTCGCTCATCGCCGACTTCTTCACGTTCTTCGAAGCCACGAAGAGTCCGGTGGCAATCCGCTCGTCGTCGCTCCTCGAAGACGCTCATTATCAGCCGTTCGCCGGAATATATGCCACGTATATGATTCCGTATCTGGAGGACAAGTATGCCATGCTGGAGATGCTGGCGTGTGCCATCAAGAGTGTGTATGCGTCGGTGTATTATCGCGACTCGAAGGCGTATATGACCGCCACGAGCAACGTCATCGACCAGGAGAAGATGGCTGTGATATTGCAGGAGGTGGTGGGCAAGCAGCACGACGGACGCTACTATCCCAATTTCTCCGGCGTATTGCGGTCGCTCAACTATTATCCCATCGGGGACGAGAAGGCGGAGGAGGGCATCGCTTCGCTGGCTCTCGGACTGGGCAAGTATATCGTGGACGGAGGACAGACCCTGCGCGTGTCGCCGTATCATCCGCATCAGGTGCTTCAGACCAGCGAGCTGGAGACGGCGCTGAGACAGACGCAGACCCGATTCTATGCGCTCGACACGCGCCACGTGGGTAATGACTTTACGGTGGACGACGGATTTAATATCCTTAACCTTAGAGTGAAGGAGGCTGAACGCGACAATGCGCTGAACTATATCGCCTCCACGTACGACCCCTACGACAACGTGATACGTGACGGACTGTACGATGGCGGACGTAAGGTGATAAGCTTTGCAGGTGTGTTGCAGCAGGACGTATTCCCGCTGCCGGAACTGCTGCAGATGTCGATGAAGTACGGAGCGGAGTCGATGCGTCGCCCCGTGGAGATAGAGTTTGCGTGCAACCTTAACGAAGACCGCACGGGCCAGTTCTATCTGCTTCAGATTCGTCCTATTGTCGACTCGAAGCAGATGCTCGAGGAGGACGTGGCTGCCATCCCGGACGAGGACTGTCTGGTTCGCTCCCACAACTCGTTGGGTCACGGCGTGAGCGAGGATGTCACGGACGTGGTGTACGTAAAGGCGGACGACAACTTCTCCGCTGCCGAGAATCCGACCATCGCACGCGAGATAGAAAAGATAAACTCCGGCTACTTGGACCGTGGACAGGGCTACGTGCTCGTGGGTCCGGGACGCTGGGGTTCGTCCGACTCATGGTTGGGCATACCGATCAAATGGCCGCACATCAGCGCTGCGCGTGTGATAGTGGAGGTGGCTCTGAAGAATTACCGTGTAGACCCGAGTCAAGGCACCCACTTCTTCCAGAACCTGACCTCCTTCGGTGTGGGCTATTTCACGGTGGACGAGAACCGCAACGAGGGTGTCTTCCACAAGGCCATGCTCGACGCCATGCCCGCCGTGGAAGAGACCGAGCACGTCCGAGTGGTGCGTTTCAGCAAGCCGTTAAGAATATTGATGGACGGAAAGAAGCAGGAAGGCGCCGTGGTGCCATAAGGAGTTTTGAGTTAGGATAATATAAAAATAAAAAAGGATTCCGCTTTGCAGCAGAATCCTTTTTTATTTCTTTTCGTGTGGTCAAACCGTCCCGAATTACTCGCCGGTGATGACACGACGCTCAGCGATACGAGCCTTCTTACCAGTGAGCTTGCGGAGATAGTAAAGCTTGGCGCGGCGAACCTTACCGTGCTTGTTGATCTCGATGCTGTCGATGTTCGGTGACTCAATGGGGAAGATACGCTCTACACCTACTGTACCAGACATCTTGCGAACGGTGAAGCGCTTCTTGTCGCCATGGCCAGAAATCTTGATAACTACGCCACGGTAGAGCTGGATACGCTCCTTTGAACCCTCGATAATTTTGTAAGCGACTGTGATTGTGTCACCAGAGCGGAACTCCGGGAACTTCTTGCCGGTTGCAAATGCTTCTTCAGCAACTTTAATTAAATCCATTGTAAATTTTGATAATTAAATTTGTTTTATCGTTCTCGCGCAACTTAACTGGGCTACTCTTCTTCCCGTCATCGGTTACGCCGAAAAGCGGATGCAAAGTTACGACTTTTTCGCCTAACCCACAAGTTTTCAATGCTTTTTTAACTTTTAAGCCATCGAAAGCCACGACTTATATAAAACAAAAACGGTTGTGACATCCGTTTTGCGGAATATCACAACCGTTGTATGGGTTTTCGTAGTGTCCTGCTATGCAGTCACTGTATGAAGCTCCCCTAATTACTCGCCAAGGCTGATAGCCTCCTGAGGACATACGCTTGCGCATGTGCCGCACTCTGTGCAGAGATCAGGGTTGATTGAATACTTTTCGCCTTCAGAGATTGCCTCTACCGGGCACTCGCCAATACATGTACCGCATGCGATGCAGTCGTCACCAATTACGTAAGCCATAATTAAAAT
>ERZ1027181.337-NODE-337-length-23998-cov-7.557908_pt1 | contig 23998 bp, 19 predicted proteins | sample MGYA00519247_ERZ1027181 | MGnify/ENA primary metagenome ERZ1027181 (study PRJEB26926, sample SAMN06164415) | human gut metagenome | biome: ENVO:00009003; feature: ENVO:2100002; material: ENVO:00002003 | host: Homo sapiens | place: USA | collected 2012 ...
AGATCTGCGCATGTCTCGTGGGCTCGGAGATGTGTATAAGAGACAGATGCTGGAGATCCCGCGGATTTTATCGGCATCATTGAGACTGGCTCCATCCATGTTTTGCAGGACGATTACTACGGCAACCGCAATATCACAGCCTCCATCTCCCGTGATTCTCTGTTCGGCGAGGCTTTTACCTGTGCGGGGATTCCTTATCTTCCTGTGGACATCGTGGCTGCGGAAGACTGCACCGTAATGTTCCTGAATGGAAAAACACTGTTAAATACCTGTGACAACGGCTGTAAATTTCATCACACGCTGGTTCGCAATCTGCTGGGAATCGTGGCCCAGAACAATATGTATCTGAACCAGAAGATCAAATATACCTCCCGCAAGACTACCCGGGAAAAGCTGATGACGTACCTGAATGATCAGGCAAAGATGAAGGGTTCCAATGACTTCACTATCCCCTTCAACCGTCAGGAGCTGGCGGATTACCTCGGGGTAGAAAGAAGCGCCATGTCCGCAGAGCTGGGCAAGCTCACAAAGCTTGGCATCCTCCGGACACAGCGCAGTCATTTCACCTTATTAAAACCACTGGATTAATTTTTGATCACCTTTTCAAAATCGGAAGCTGGGTGTTTGCACAGCGGACAGATAAAATCTTCCGGCAGTTCCTCGCCCACGTATTCGTAACCGCAGATGGTGCAGCGCCATACCGTCTGGCCGTCTGCGGCTTTTCCCACTTCCTCCGGCTTTGGCTTTACCTCTTCTTGATAGTACTCATAGTTTGCCGATGGCTCCTCGCTTAACACTTCCATCTCTGTCACTTCACCAATGAACATGGTGTGGGATCCCAGATCCACGGTCTGACTGACCTTTACCGCCAGATAAGCATTTGTGCCTTCTATGATGTAGGGCACGCCATTCTCCGCATTTTTATACGCTGTGTAGTCTGCGAATTTGTCCACTTCCCGGCCGGATTGGAAACCAAAGCGCTGATATAGAGGGAATAGTGCTGTCTTACTAAGCACCGATACGTTGAACACGCCGGTCTTTAACACCATATCATGGGTATAATTTGCCTTATTGATGCATATGCAGAGCTGATTCGGAGTGGATGCCGCCTGAATCGCAGTATTGACGATACAACCGTTTGCTTTCTCTCCATCTTTCGTCGTTACGATATATAATCCATAACTTAACTTGTGCATTGCCTTGTTATTCATTATATTCTCTCCTTTTCTCCTTCAGCCTGTTTCGCTTCCTTTTTAGTATCTCTTATCTACCATATTTTATTTGCTTAACATTTCTTATTTTCTTTATCCTGATAATAACACAGTTGGAATTATCTGTCAATAATATTAGTAATGATTCTTATTTTTATTTCTATGATTTAAAAACACCGATACCTTTCGATACCAGTGTTTCTTATCTGTTTCCTAATAGGTCACAACGTTATGATACACTCTGTAATATCCGTCTCCGATATCCACCAGCTGCAGCTGTATTGCAAAATACTCCATACCGAGATTTTTCAACACATCCACCACATATCCCTGCTCGTAGGCTCCGGTATGATAGGATTGCTCAATGGTACTCCACAGGCTCTTAGGCACAACATTGTCAAAATGCTGGTCACCACTTCCCAGGCCGGTCAGCTGCTTCCTGCAGTCTTCATAATAGGAACTTAAATCCGTCAGCGCATCGGCTCTGGGCTCCGGCGTAGCGGCAGTTGTGGTATTGCCTGCAGAGCCTGCGGTATTGCCGGAGGGATAACGCAACGGCTCCTGAGGATCCGGATTGATATAATCACTGAGAGAGCTGCCAGGCTGCTCCGGTTCCTGCGTACCGTCTCCCTGCTGTCCGGGATCTGTAACGCTCCCGTCTGTCTGACCGCCGGAGGGCGTGGTGCCTGCGTCCGGATCCGGTGTGGCTCCACCTGCTTCAGACGGCTGACCGGTACCCGCTGCCCCTGTGGTATTTTCCTGTCTGTAAGCGGTACCGTTGCAGGCCGGCAGATACACCGACAGATTCTGTCTCACATGGGTGGAGGCAAAATCTGCATCCGTCTTGTTAAAATAGTCATATCGGATGGCCGCTGCGTCATCCCAGGTCACATCCACATTGTAATAACCATCCTCCAGCTTCACGATATTCCAGGCATGATCCCCACCGGAATAACCGGTGCAGTAATAACAGGGAATTCCCAGCTGCTGTAACAGATACTGATAAGCTCTGGCATAACCGGCACACACGCTCTTCCCATTCACCAGTGCACTGTAAGCACTCTGGTTCATATCCGCTGTCAGATCATAGGTCACTGCCGATGCCAGTGCATCATGCACATATTTCTCTTTTTCATAATTGCTGTCAAGGGACGCTGCCCCGGTAATCAGATTCTGTGCCGCCGCATCAAATCTTTGCTTTGCGCTCTCCAGATCATCTGCCGTACTGTTATATTTTAAATCGATCTCCACGCATTGCCCGTTGGCCAGATATTTGCTGGAATAACCCGTCTCCAGCCAGAACATTTCCGGATGATCACCGATCATCGCCTCAAACGCTGTCTTTACATCACTGGCAGACACGGTCTTCTCCGGTGCAAACTTTTCCGTCAGATTCTGTGCGTTGGCATAAATCTGTCGGTATACGGACTGCTGATTCTCCGACAACATCTGATAATACGGATACTCCTCTGCGGAAAATGACAGCCCCTCTCCCGTTTCTCCGGAACCTAATGTTTCCTTCAGATTCTGTGCTTCCTGATCCGGAATCTGCTGTTCTTCCGGCTGCACGGGAGTAAATCCTGTCCTGCCGCTGACATCCTCCGGAATCTGCATCTGATCCATGGACGGCGCCACGTAGCCGTTCATTTCCCCCGGCATACCATTAGGAAGCGTCACACTGATATTTCCATTCCCGGAAGTCTGTCCTTCCCCGGTCTCTTCGGTCCCAGGGGGCATATCCACTGTATTGCCATACAGTTTCTGCGCCAGAGAACTGGTCATATCGGGGTTCAATGCGAATACCAGGATTCCGCCACACAACAGCAGACACAACACTGCAATTCCTATCATGATCTTATTGACTACTTTCATCTTATGCTCCTATCAGACCGGGCTCCTGCCTGTGCTCCTGCCCGGATTTGTTATAAAGCCAGCTTCTGCCGCTATTGCTTCTCTTCTCCTGCGGCAAGTAATCCATCCGGAGAATAGCGGTTCGTTGCATTCCACAGGATCCATTCTTCATATCCCGCATCGTAGACTGCCTGGATCTGTTCTCTGATCTGGGTTCCGTTGTAGGAAATATGTCCCGGAACCCAGGTGGCCGTAAATGCCTGCAGCCAGGGTCTTACCACGGCCCGTTCCGCTTCCGGGATCGACTGCAGTTCTTCCGCAGAACCCTGCATGGCGGCCGATACTGCTTCGTAAGGGTGGGCATCCGGTACCTTCAGCCCGAATACGCCATTGGCATAATGGGACGGATATACCATGGGGCTGATGGCATCCACAGTCTGTCCCAGCGCCCTGTAATCCTGCCCTACGGTCTGTACGTCTGTCTCGCTTCCGATGATAGTGCCAAAAACATCTGCCGTGACCACACAGCCCTTTTCATGAAGTCTGTCTCCCGCATAAGAGAGGAAATCCTGTATGGCCTGCCGCTTCGGATAAGCTTCCATATCTACACCGTAATCCGCCGCATCGGCATCCGAACCTACCGGGAATCGCACATAATCATACTGGATCTCATCAAAACCCAGATCTGCCGCCATCTCCGCAAGCTCTGTCAGATATTCCCAGACCTCCTGCCTGTAGGGATTTACCCAGGCCAGTCCATTGGCATCTGTCACCGGCTTACCGTCCGGCTTCGTCAGTGCCAGTTCCGGCTGTGCCGCCGCCAGAATGGGATCCTTAAAGCATACGATCCGCGCAATGGTATATATATTATGATCTTTCAATTCCTGCATCATTGTCTGAATGTCCCGGATGTAACGTATTCCGGCCTGCATTTCGGATATCCGGTCCAGCACGGGAATGTCCTGTGGAATCTCCTCATTAGTCAGCCGGAACGTCAAATTTCCCTCGTCGTTTTTCACGTCGATGACCATGGCATTCAGTTCCGTCTCATCCACCAGGCGGATCAGATCTTCCATTCCGGCACTGCCAGCCTTCGGGCCGGTGACGTAAATGCCTTTCACCTTCGTCCGGCCGACCATGCGATCCGCCGTAGTCTGCTCTGCATCTCCGGCGGCGGCATCCCCATCCGTGACATCCGGTGCATTCTCCCCGGTGGCAGCCTCTTCTGTGAAATCCACCGTGGCCATTACTTCTATTCCTGTCTCTTCCGTCCCTGTCAGAGATAATTCATTGTCTGTTCCACAGCCGGTCATGCCTAGTATAAGTACAATCCCTGCTGCCAGAAGTCTCTTCCCCGGACCAGTATTTCGTATCATCGGTACTCTCCCTGCATACCGCCGGTCGCTCCTGTTTTCTTTATCCAGCGGTTCAAAAGCTTCATAATTTCATGGTTCTGAATAGTTCCGTCGGAGTCAAAAGGTCTTTCACCCACTTATGAGCAAGCTCGTGTGGGCTAGACCTTTTGCCCCTGGTGTCATTATATTTTTAATTGTTGAAAAATGCAAGAAATGCTATACTATATCTATCGGCTCTGCCTCCGCTTGAGAAAAGAGCCGTCCTGATTTTCCCTGGAATAAGGTTTTTCACCACAAGAAATTAGGTCTTCCATGTATCATAATTTTATCTTTGATCTCTACGGCACCTTAGTAGACATCCACACTAATGAAAATAAAACTTCCCTCTGGAAAAGGCTTGCGCTGTTCTATTCCTTCCAGGGTGCTTCCTATACGGGGAGGGAACTGAGGAACAGATATCGCCAGCTGGAAACGGCTGCCAGCAAGGTTCCCTCATCTTACACCTGTCCGGAGATCTGCGCCGCAGATATTTTTCGAACTCTTTATGTCGAAAAAGGGATCCAACCCACAGAGGCTCTTCTGACCGCTACCGGTCAGTTCTTCCGGATCGAATCCCTCAATATTTTACAATGCTATCCCGCCACGATCGGCACACTGCAGCAGCTCCATGCAAAAGGCTGTGGGATCTACCTCCTGTCCAATGCCCAGCGGATCTTCACCGAATACGAGCTGCGCTCGCTGGGACTCTGGGATCTGTTCGACGGTATCCTTATCTCCTCTGACGAGGGCTGCTGCAAGCCGGATCCCGCCTTTTTCCGGATCCTGTTTGACCGCTACGGATTAGATTTCACCACCTGTCTGATGACCGGCAACGAGCGTACCAGAGACCTGGCAGGTGCTATAGCTGCGGGGATCGACTGCTGTTACCTGCACACCGCCACCTCTTCCGGTTCCGCAGATGAGCCACCAAAAAAAGCCCGCTTTACAGTTATGGATGGTGACTCTTATGCGCTGCAAAAAATTCTTCTAAGTTTAGCGAGATAAGATAAAGCACCCGGAAGTCAGCATTTCCCGGGTGTTTTTTCATCCATACAAATGCTGCCATACAGATCACCACAGAGATCATGGAGCCTGTCAGGATCTGCATCAGGGATGCTCCTCAGATTTTTTCCGTGGCACGCTCTTCCTCTGGATAAGTCAGTCCCCAGTCTTTTCGAATCCGGGTCATCATTTTCATAACATCCTCGGTAAGCTCAAGCTTCATTAATTCCGGATGTCCGGCGATGGCCTGTTCCATATCCTCCACCTCGTATCCCAGTGCGTCTGCCGTAGCTCCCGCCACAATTTCCTCGGTGTGTCCGTCTTCCGTGTACGTGATCACTGCTTTCTGTCCTCTGGGATACTCATACATTTCCACGTAAGCCTTGTCAAAAGAGATCATGCCCCGTTTGGGCTGCTTGGCATGCAGGGACAATGTGACCGTTGCCATCTCCTGCTCCCGGTTCATCAGAAGTATTCCCGCCTGCTCGTCCACACCGGTAGGTGCAAGCTTCACCTGCGAAGTAATCTGATCCGGGCAGGAATTTAAGAACATTCTGACAAAGGAAAGGGCATACACACCGATGTCCAGCAATGCTCCTCCGGCCAGATTCCGGTTGAAGAACCGGTTCTTCATATCGTATTCCTTATAACTTCCGAAATTCATCTGTATCACACGCAATTCTCCGAATTTTCCGGCATCCATGCGTTTTTTCAGCTCTTTATAAATCGGCATATGATAGATAGTCATAGCTTCCGCCAGCACCACACCATGCTCCTTCGCCAGCTGCACTGCCTCTTCCAGTTCTTCGGAATTCAGCGTAATGGATTTTTCGCACAGCACATGCTTGCCGGCTGCCAGCGCTTTCCGCAGAAAGTGAATGTGAGTGTTATGGGGTGTGGAAATATAAATGATATCCACCGCAGGATCCGCACATACATCCTGAAAGCTCGTAAACACCTTCTGCACACCGTATTTTTCCGCAAAGGCCACTGCCTTCTCCGGTGTCCGGTTCACGACACCATACAGTTTCTGTCCTCTTTTTTCCATAGCCTGCGCCAGCTCATTTGCAATGACACCGCAGCCTGCACTTACCCAGTTTGCCATCCTATTTTCTGCATTCCTTTCCACGCGTCTTATTCTCATACATCTTTGCATCCGCTTCATTGATGATCTTACGGACATCCACACCACAGCCTTCTGCCCAGCCCACAGCACTGGAGACCGGCATCTCGCCCTGACTGTTTTTCTCCTGCAATGCAGCACTGACAGACTCTACCATTGACTCGATCTCTGTTTCTACCGGATTCTCGATCAGCATGACAAATTCATCTCCGCCTATGCGATAGACCTTACGTCTGTCCGTGGATAATTCATATAATACGGAAGACAACGTCTGGATCAGCACATCCCCTGCAGCATGTCCATATTGGTCGTTAACATATTTCAGATTATTCACATCCCAGAAAATAGCTGCCAGTCTGTCCACCTGCGGATAGTAATCATTGATCATTTCCTCATATTTGTTCTTGTTATATACATGGGTGCCCAGATCGGTCTCCTTACGATATGTCAGATCAGCGATCCTCTGTGCATCCTCGTGGCTGGTAATGCTGATATACCGCAAAATAATGGTGAATATCAGAAGTATCACCGCCCGGGGCAGCGCTCCGTAGAACAATATCACGAACACCGGATCCGGCTCAATGCCAAACTGCAGCGTCCCCGCCATCCACTGCTCCATATACCAGTCTCTGGAATGATTGCTTCCTAAGAGCATATTCAAATCACAGATTCCGTGATAGAATCCCGTCACCATACTGACAGCCATTGTCACGTCATTGACAACATAGGTGATCCACAGTGTCATCCGCTCCCTGTACTGTACCGCCAAAAGCAACGGCAGCACATAGATAAGCACCGCATGGAATGACAAAAATGCCGCAATGACTGCCGATATCATACAGATCAGTGTCAAAAACACATACTTTACCCAATGCTTTGACAGATCCACCTTTTTATAAATGTATAAAACAGGAATTCCCATCACCGCCGACACCCCTGCTGCCATGGTAAAAATTCTGGCATCCACAATAAAGATTCTCACTAATGTCAACAGCCAGAGGAGCAGAATAGTCACAAAAATCCAGAAAAAACCTTTTAGTGTGTGTATATTTGAGTTGATCTCCTGCTGGTGTAATTCTTTTTTATACTTTTCCTGATAATTTTCCATCATAACATCCCTATGTTCTTCTATCATTTGTTCTCTTCATTCAGTGCTCAGCGCATAACAGATACAGTATAACATATTATGATTTTTTTTGCATTAAATGAGCTTACTTAGCATAATTAAAATCCTATTTTTCCACATTCTGTTTCATGCTGCCGGTGCCCCGGCAATCGACCTCTTTACTGGGAAATAATCAAGCTGCGGTTATTTTCCCGGTACTCTTTTGGGGAAATGCCATAGATTTTCCGGAAATTCCGCAGGAAAGAGGAGTAATCCGCAAAGCCGGTCTGCTGCCAGCTCTCAGTAATGTTCTTCCCCTCCGCCATGGCCTGGCAGGCGGAAATGATCCGCTTGTTCACAATAAAGTTATGCACCGTCATGCCGGTGATCTCCTTGAATTTCCGCAGAAAATGATACTTACTCATGTGCACGGCCTCCGCCACTTCCTCCACTGTGATCTCCTGGCTGAGATGGGTCTCGATGTAGCCGGTCACCTGCTCCACCAGAGGATGATCCACGATCTCCTGTGTGGAAGACAAATATTCCTCCCGTTTACACAACACATTCAGATACCCAAAAAACAGGCTCAAATTGCCTCTGTCCATGACCTTACGGATTCCGCAGTTCTGGACATCATCCCCCTCTAAGATCTCCGACATAGCAAGCTTTAGCAGAAATCCACGCAAAATTTCCTCATAATAAATGGGGAAATGATACAGTTTCGGCCCCGCTCCCCAGAAGCATTCTGCAAGAAACGGCTCTCCCGCCGCCAGCTCCCGCAGCATCTGATCACTGATCCACAAAATGATCCGGCGGGACGAATCCATTTTCTTCTCCGTGGGATGATATTTGTGCATGACATTTTTATCGATCAGCAGGAAATCTCCCTTCCGCATCCGCACCGCCCGGTCCTCGATCAGGGAAGAAAATTCCCCCTCTATAATATAGATCAGCTCATAAAAATCATGATAATGGAACGACACCGCTCCGACAGGCTCCCCTACCTTCTCATAGACCTCATAGTCACCGCTCAACATATATTGCCGTTCGTCCGCCGCATCCCGGCAGCGCAGGCTGCTTTTTCTGTTCACGACCATCCATTTTCTCTCCTGTATCATTCTGTTCAGTTTTTATTTTCCATGGTTTATATCCCCTGTCTTACTATATAGCAATTTTTGCACTATTTCAAGCAATTCATGCAGTTTTAATGCATTTACCATTCTGTTATGCTTAAGACAGCAAAAAACGAAACCAAAGCATTCCCTACAAGGAGGATTTCTATTATGCAAATGACATTACGCTGGTATGGCAGCAAGTACGACACGGTTACCTTAAAACAGATCCGTCAGATTCCCGGTGTCACCGGAGTCATCTCCACTCTCTACGGCACCGCTCCCGGAGAAGTCTGGGAAATGGATGACATCCTGGCCCTAAAGACTGAGATTGAAGCTGCCGGCTTACAACTGGCCGGTATCGAGAGTGTCAACATTCACGATGCCATCAAGATCGGTTCTCCCGACCGTGAACAATATATAGAGAATTATATCACTACCCTGGAGCGGCTCGGCCAGGCAGGCATCCATATGGTATGCTACAATTTCATGCCGGTCTTTGACTGGACACGCACCGAACTTGCCAGAATGCGTCCCGACGGTTCTACAGTCCTTGCTTACAACCAGGCTGCTGTAGACGCTATTGATCCGGCCAAAATGTTCGAATCCATTGCCGGCGATATGAACGGCACTGTAATGCCCGGCTGGGAGCCTGAGCGTATGGCTCATGTCAAAGAACTGTTCGAAATGTACAAAGATGTGGATGATGAAAAGCTTTTTGCCAACCTGAAATATTTTCTGGAGCGTATCATGCCCACCTGTGATAAATACAACATTAACATGGCGATCCACCCTGACGATCCTGCGTGGAGTGTTTTCGGACTGCCCCGTATCATCATCAACAAGCAGAATATCCTGCGTATGATGAAGATGGTGGATAACCCTCACAATGGCGTTACCTTTTGTTCCGGTTCCTACGGCACCAACCTGGAAAATGATCTGCCAGATATGATCCGCTCCCTGAAAGGCCGCATTCATTTCGCCCATGTCAGAAACCTGAAGTTCAACTCTCCTACTGATTTTGAGGAGGCTGCACATCTGTCCAGCGATGGAACCTTCGATATGTACGAGATCATGCTGGCTCTTTATGATATTGGTTTTGACGGTCCCATCCGTCCCGATCACGGACGTATGATCTGGGATGAAGTGGCCATGCCCGGATACGGACTGTACGACAGAGCTTTAGGCGCCACCTATTTAAACGGTCTGTGGGAAGCTATCGAGAAGTCCCATAAGCAGAAATAATCATCGCACCTGAAAACTCATAAATCAGTTTGGAGGAAACCATTATGGAACTTACCTTAAAAAGTCTTCATGACGACCGGGACGCATTTCTCGCTGCCGGTTATCATCTGCCGGAATTCGATTACGATACCGTTCATAAAAACACCGTGGAACATCCCCACTGGATCCACTTCGGTGCCGGCAATATCTTCCGTGCCTTTCAGGCCAACGTAGCACAGAATCTGTTAAACAGCGGCGTTCTGGATACCGGTCTCATCGCAGCGGAAGGCTATGACTACGAGATCATTGAAAAAAGCTACCGTCCCCACGACAATTTAAGCATTCTCGCCACCTTAAAGGCCGACAACACCGTGGAAAAGACCATCGTAGGCAGCATCATGGAGTCTCTGATCCTGGACAGTAAAAACGAAGCAGAATACGCACGTCTCCGGGAGATTTTTAAAAATCCTTCTCTCCAGATGGCCAGCTTTACCATCACTGAAAAAGGCTATGCTACCGCCAATGCCAAAGGAGAATTCTTCCCCGCAGTAGCCGCTGACTTCGAAAAAGGTCCCGAAGCCCCCGAAAGCTACCTGGGCAAGGTAGTCTCCCTGCTTTATACCAGATACACTCACGGAGCGCTCCCCATTGCCATGGTCAGCATGGACAACTGCTCCCATAACGGTGACAAATTATATGCCGCTGTCAATGCGTTCGCCAAGGCATGGACCGACAACGGACTGGTGGAAGCCGGCTTCTTAGGCTACGTCAATGACCAGACAAAAGTCACCTTCCCCTGGAGCATGATCGACAAGATCACCCCCAGACCTGATGCCAAAGTAGAAGCTATGCTGGCCGAGGATCATATCGGCGGTCTGGATGCCGTAGTTACTTCCAAAAACACCTATATCGCTCCCTTTGTCAATGCGGAAGAATGCGAATACCTGGTCATTGAAGATGCTTTTCCGAACGGTAAGCCCGCACTGGACAAAGGCGGCATCATCTTCACCGACAGAGCGACCGTAGACAAAGTGGAGAAAATGAAGGTATGTACCTGCCTGAATCCTCTGCACACCGCACTGGCCATCTATGGCTGCCTCCTGGGATATACCCTGATCTCCGAAGAGATGAAGAACCCGTTATTGAAAAATATGGTGGAAGTCATCGGTTACAAAGAAGGACTTCCCGTAGTGGTAAATCCCGGTATCCTGGATCCGAAGAAATTCATTGACGAAGTGGTGAATGTGAGGATCCCCAATCCCTTCCTGCCGGATTCTCCCCAGAGAATCGCTACCGATACCTCCCAGAAGCTTTCCATCCGCTTCGGCGAGACCATCAAAGCTTACGAAGCTTCTCCAGACCTGCATACGGAAGACCTGAAGCTGATTCCTCTGGTCTATGCCGGATGGCTCCGGTATCTCATGGGAATCGATGATGAGGGCAGAGAATTTACGCCCAGCTCCGACCCCCTGTTAGAGGAAGCCCGTCAGTACGTTGCAGACTACGAACTTAGTTTCTCTCCCAAGGATCTGTCAAAGCTGGACGCATTACTTGCCAATGAGAAAATATTCGGTGTGAACCTCCACGACATCGGCATGGATACTCTGGTAAAACAGTATTTTGCAGAATTAAGCTCCGGTGTGGGGGCCGTGGCTACAGCCCTGAAAAAATATGTTCCTGAGAAGGTAACCCTTTGATCTTAGAAGTTACCACTTCTCATAAGGACACCGGTTGACGGCGATTACAGCCCTCAGTTCCACAAAGCAGCCACAGGCGCCACACAGCCCTTCATTCAGATATTTACATCCCTTACATACAGCAAGGCGGTCTTCATAGACCGCCTTATCTGCTTTACTATCCTCTTCGATCCTGTCTATGTAGGCATACAGATTCTCCATATAGGCATTTTTGTCCATTTCCCGTAATAGACATTTCCGACAGGGATATTTTATTGTTTCTCTTATTTGTTCTTCTTCCATAACTGTTCTTATCGCTTATTTTATCCGGAACATAACGACACTGCATGCCGGCATGGTAAAGGTGATCCTGCCATCCGCGATCTTATACTCCGTAAATACTTCTTCGTGTACCTTATCGGGATCCTCAAAGGTGTTGTAAGCATGCATATCATTGGTTAGTATCGCAGCGGTCACGTGCTTTGGATCACACTCTGCGAAAGCGATCTCCACCTCTTCTGCCTTATCAATGGACAGGTTGTTCAGGGTGATGGTCACAACACCGTCCTTATCCACGGAAGCGGATTCCTGTAAATTGGGAACCTTGAACTTTTCATCTTCACCGATCTGTTCCACACCATCGATATAGCTTTCCACCAGATCCGCATCCTGATGGTATTTGTACATATGGAATACATGGTAAGTCGGGGTACGCAGCATCTTCGGTCCCTCGGTCAGGATCACTGCCTGCAGTACGTTGATAAGCTGTGCGATGTTTGCCATCTTCACACGGTCACAGTGCTTGTTGAAAATATTTAAAGACAGTCCGGCCACCAGAGCATCACGCATGGTACTCTGCTGGTATAAAAATCCGGGATTCGTGCCGGGCTCCACATCATACCAGGTGCCCCACTCATCGCAGATCAGTCCGATCTTCTTCTCAGGATCATATTTGTCCATGATCGTAGAATGCTTATGAATCAGTTCATCCAGCTTAAAAGCCTTTGCCAGCGTCTTATACCATGCTGCATCGTCGAAGTCCAGTGCACTTCCCTTGTGAGACCAGTCATCCTCCGGCAGTGTATAGTAATGCAGGGAAAGTCCGTCCATAAAGCCATGCATCCATTCCGGTGCATTTTCAAAACAGGTCTTCAGCACATTTTCAGTCCAATAAGTATCTCCCGCATTGGGGCCGCAACAGACTTTGAAAATCGGGTGCTTCTGATCATAATTTCTCACATAGGTCTGGTATCTGCGGTACAGATTGCCATAGTAGGATGGGGTCATATTGCCGCCGCATCCCCAATTTTCGTTACCGACACCGAAGTAATCCACCTTCCATGCTTTCTCTCTGCCGTTTTTTCTACGCAGGTCTGCCATAGGAGATACCCCGTCGAAAGTCATGTACTCTACCCACTCGGACATCTCCTGTACGGTACCGCTTCCCACATTGCCATTGATGTAGGTCTTACAACCGATCTGTTCACACAGTTCGAAGAACTCATGGGTACCGAAGCTGTTGTCTTCCGTCACACCGCCCCAGTGGGTGTTGATCATTTTCTTGCGGTTCTCCTTCGGTCCGATACCGTCTTTCCAGTGGTATTCGTCCGCGAAACAACCGCCGGGCCAGCGAAGCACCGGAAGCTTCATCTCCTTGAGTGCTGCCACTACATCGTTACGCATACCATTGGTATTGGGGATCTCGGAATTCTCACCTACATACAGTCCTTCATAGATACATCTGCCCAGATGCTCAGAGAAATTGCCGTAAAGTTCCGGATTGATATGTCCCTTTTTGTTCTTTTCGTTAATATAAACCTTTGCCATATTGATCCTTTCTGTGGCAGGCATCCGTTTCCTACCACTGTTGCAACATCACGCCATTGCGTCGCAGTGCGATCCCACAGCGCATTTATTATTGGAAGCCCTTCACTTCATGCCAGCTGTCCGCAGACTCCGTACTTTCTTCCACCTGTACATTCTCATATACTACACTTCTTAACTTGTCTTCCGAAAAGTTATCCACTCTTGCCCTGATCCGCAGATCCTGCAGGGTAAAATCGGAAAGCAGATACTGGCTCTCATCCGGCATCACATCAAAAAAGGTATCACAGATGCAGTCACAGTCCTTCATCGTGATATGCTCCGCATAAGACAGCGGTTGGTCCTTCCGATCCTTCAGATCATAATACTGGGTCCAGGGATAAATCTTGAGGAACTCCTTTACCCGGCCTTCGATCTGCTCCACCGTGATATATTCATAGTGCTGCGGGGTGTCCGGCCGCATTTTCAGCCACAACAGTCTCGCTGCCCCCTTGATCTGAATCCTGCGCATGATGATATTGCGGTTATGTACTGATTCCGAACCGCAGGTGAGACACCCATGGCAGAAGCCATAGACACAATCCTCCACCAGAATCCGCTCATTGGAGCCGTTCTCCGGCTGGCTGTCCGCCCAGGGGCCCTTACCGCCCTTCAGCACCACAGAGTCGTCATTGACTTCCATATAACAGCCTTTCACCAACACATCCGTACACACATCGATATCAATGGCATCCGTACTGGGTGCCGCAACAGGACCTGCCGGGGAATAAATATGGCAGTTCAAGTATTTTACATGGTCACATTTATAAATATGTGTGGTCCAGAAATGGGAATTCTGTAAATTCAGACCGGCGATCCGCACATTTCTACAGTTGGACAGATAGACCAGCCGGGGTCTCTGACCATCCTTGTTGGTGCCGTTACTCCATTTCCAGCGCAGCCAGCAGGCTTTCCAGGTCTTAAGTCCGTTACCGTCAATAGTGCCCGGTCCGCACATGGTAAATCCATTCAGACCGTCCGCATTGATCAGTGCCGTAAAATACAGGCAGGTCTCTCCCTCGATCCGGGTCTCGGCCAGATCATAATCCGAGATATCATCGCTGCCCTTTAACGTCGCACCGGCGGAAACATAGAGATTCACTCCCTGTTTGAAATAAAGTGCTCCCGTCAGATAGGTTCCCGGCGGCACCACCAGGACACCACCGCCCTCTTCTGCCGCCAGGTCGATCACCTTCTGGATCTCTTTGGTATAAACTTTTCCGTCGTCCCAGATCCCGTACTCTGTGAGGACATAGGGTCTGCCCAGTTCCTCAAGCTCCGGCATCCCTATATCATAAAACCAGTCATCTATGGGAGTTCCGTCCGGGAAATATTCCGTAGGTCTTTCTTTTTCGTTATGCATTCTCTGCCTCCTTTGCGTTCTGCTCCCTCAGAAAACGAACACAGGATTTCCGCCCTGATCGTTATCGTTGGTTATCTGATTTCTACAAAGGTAGTGTCGTAAGGTGCAATGGTTACCGTACATGCGCCCGCTTCCGTGGGGATGGTGGTAGTCTGCTCAGTATCACTGTTGTTGATGACTACCAGTTTTTTACTCTCCGGGTAATAAGCACATTCCGTATACAGGTTATCCGTCATATAGCTGCCGAAGGTGCCTTCTCCACCGGCATAACGGATCAGCTGGTACAGCATTCTGGTATTCCACAGGTTCACCTGGAAGGAAGACAGATAGATTCCCAGTCCCTTGCCGAAATGATTCAGTGTGATCAGTGGCTTCCCGCCGTCTGCCAGAAGTACCTGTGCTTTTCCATCCGTCAGATACCGGTTCTCCTTCGCTTCCATATCTGCGCCCTCTGGGATCAGATGCTCAGGATCCGCTGTCTCAAAGGTCCATCTGCCGTGACAGACTCTTGCGCCGGTGTCCTCGTCAATTCCCAGCACATGTGCCATACGGAAATACGTATCATATCCTTCCACAGCGGAAGGCTCGTTCACACCGATAAAGCAGCCTCCCTCGTGTACCCACTTTGTAAGTGCAGTAACAAGCTCCTCATCCTTCCAGGCATCCCCGCCGCTCCAGGCGCTTCCGGCTCTACCTGCATTGATTACGACATCTACGTCCTTCAGTATACCATTTTTTACATCCTCAAAGGAAATAAATTTCACATCCACAGGAAGTCCGGACAAAGCTTCGTTGATGTGGATCAGGTCATGCATATAAGTCTCATGAAAGTGTCCGGACAAGGTCCAGGAACGTAAGCTTCCCCAATAATGCAGCACTGCCACACGGGTCTTGATGCGGTAAGGTTCTCCCGCATCGTGGAAGCTGCGGATCAGACGGAACTCATCTGCCACTTTTTCAATATAATCACAGAAATCCGGGAAACCCTCCACCAGATGAAGGTATCCGCCGAGACCGATCCGGTCGATCTTCGCACGCAGCAGGGCACGTCTTACGCTGTTCCAGTATTTTTTCGCATCCAGTGTGGGATTGCCGCCCTCCATGAAAGTCGGAGCACCGCCCAGCCCCACCGGGAACAGATAGGGGTGCAGACGCAGTTCATGTGTAGGCACATCCACGCCCGCACACAGTCTGGCTTCATAACCGGAGAATACACATTTGATCAGTCCGTCAAAACCAAACTCCTGAAATCTGCCATTATAAGGCTCCACGCCTACCCAGCTGTCGTCATAGAAGACATAAGCCTTTTTGCCGTAGGAATGCACCATATCGATCAGCTTCCTGCCAAAGGAAATAACGAAATCATTGATAAATGCCATCCAATCCGCCTTTTTCGCATTGCCAGGCATATGAGTCACATGCAGCTGTCCCTTATTGATAAAATCTTCCGCTGTCATGCGATATCCGTATTGTTTCTCGAACTCCTGTAAAGCAGGAACGCTCACAGTGAAATCATAGGAACCCCAGTCAGAGAACAGATTCCGGTTCCTCTCACTGCTGCCCCAGATCCATACGAAATTGTAGAACATGGAGGTAAAGCGCACCACCGTGGTATCCGGATGGGTCTCACACCAGTGCTTCATCCAGCCCAGCAGATACTCCTGAGTCTCAGGATATCTGGGATCGATCTGCATCAGATGCTCCTTGTCCCAGTGGTTCGTAGTATGATTGTACATAGAGATTTCTTCCCAGATACGATAGGCTAAGAAGCTTACTGTATACTTATGAAAAGGGATGATGCCGCTTAGGGACACGCTTCCCTTCTCTTTGTCATAGCTCCAGTCCGCATTGTCGATCTTCACATTGGTAGTTCTGTCATAAATCTCCCAATATTCCAGACTCTCTGCGCTATCATTGATCCGGAACTGCTCCGCAAAAAAGCTGTCCATCAGTCCGATGGTCAGGGTGTCACTCTCTGCTGCCTGGGGCGGTGTGCACAGGAAGGTCTGCTGTAATTTGTCCTGATTCTCCTTTGCCCAGGCATTGTGATCTCTGATAATACAAATGGTAGAATAGATTCCGTAACCGGCATGGGTGATTTCGTCGGAAAGCACGGTCCCATCACTGTCACGGATCACATCTGCTCCCCATTTTTCCGCCATTTTCAGAGTCAGTTCTTCATATCCTGATTCTCCCGGTAAGGTAAAACCACCTTTTCCCATTCTGAGTTCCTCCTCATATTCCTGCTTATTTTTCATTCCTGTCATTTCTTCACTTCTATTTTCCAGTACAATATCTGTCCTGTTACAGCAATTCCTCTTTCAGACACAGTCTGACCACACGTTCCAGCTGCTCTGCCTCAGACAACAGCACCTGATCTCCTGCAGGATCCGGAATGTCCTTGTAGATCTCCGGTTTCTTAGGAACATTGATTTGTCCCACAGGCTCCCATGCGCCGAAACCATCCGTCACGCACTCTGCCAGATAAGCGTAGGCTCTTTCAGAATGACCTTTGCATTTCTCCCGGATCTCCTGTGCCACATATCCTGCCATCTTATAAGCACCGAAGTCATTGGTATGGGTATAGTCCCCGGGGAAAAAGATGGGTTTGGCATCCTGTAAGCCCTTTTCCAACACATATTTCTTGCTGTGGGCATGAAGATCCAGCACCGGAATTCCGTACTGTGCTCCCAGTTCCAGACATACATCCGCGAATTCCTCCAGCAGATCCAGATAAGTCTGATCCCGCAGTCTCCAGGTATTTCTTGCAATGGGTGTCACCAATACCGGATAGACCCCCTTTGCCTGATTTTCTTTGATATAGCGTTGCAGATTCGCCCGGTATCCGCCCTTTGCCTGCAGCCCGGGAAGCTTCTGATCATTATGCCCGAACTGGAAAAACACATAATCTCCCGGCTTGCTGTACTGAGAGATCACCGCATAATGCCCTTCCTTGCGGAAGCTATCGGTAGTCAGTCCGGAGTGGGAATGATTCGACACTGCCACACGTGTGTCAAAATATGCCGGAAGCATCTGTCCCCAGCCACAGTAACAGGTGCCTGGATAATAGGGATAATCTCCGGGCTGATCTGTCACTGTGGAATCTCCCGCCAGATAAACCGTAGGACCGTTCACCTCTTCTACCGTAAGAGCACTGATCCTTGGTCTGTCCGCCAGTACTGCGATATCCACAGTCTTATCCGCAAAAATCCGGGAATAACCCACAGGTACAATATCGCAGACATTTGTAATCATTGTATAAGTGAACTCTCCGGCTCCCACTGTGCCATGAAAAGCCAGCCGTCTTCTTCCGGTGAAGATCAGTATCTCTCCCATTTCCTCTTCTGATCGGATGGTCAGGGTGATCCTGTAGTTCCCCTGTCTGGGTACATCTACCTTGAAGATCAGCGGAATCCTCCTGGGTGAGCCAGACATCGGTTCTCCCGACTGCCTCTCCAACGCTGCCACTTCTTCCGCAGAATCCAGATAGCAGCCGTTCTCATCTTCCTTCAGGAAGGACAGCTGTTCGTTTTGATACCAGTACATCGTATCAAAAGAGGAATTCAGTTCCCGGATCTGCAGCAACTTCTGCTCTCTTCTGTTTTTTTCTGTTACAAAACCGTAACCTTTGCCCGGCTGATAGAGGTCTTCACTGCCCACATCGATCAGATTGGCAGTTCCTCCGTCCTTCCCGAACAGGAAATTCCTGCGAAACATCTATAACGCACCATCCTTCTCAATATCATCGGAAATTAACAAGGTTGCAAAGAAGGAAAGTGCCAGTCCCTGTCCCCATCCCTGAATATACGCCTTGGGAATGCCTCTGTATCCTTCCTTGTCTCTCATGACGGCAGTTCCGCCGGAGACATTCATCACCTTACCATCCTCGCTGACATTGGCAAGCAGGCCCTTGATGGCCTTGTTGATATATTTGCTGTGTAAAGGATTGCCTCTGGTCAGCATTGCTGCGGCAATTCCTGCAGATGCGGAAATCTCTTCATAAGATTCCGGATCATCCACTACGGTTCTCCACAATCCATTCTCCGTCTGGTATACCTTCAGGGCTGCCAACTGCTCATTTAAGGAGCCGGCCACATCGATATACTTCGGATACAGATAGCACTGAGGCAGAATACCGCCTACCTGCGACATGGTAAATGCTGCCCAGGCATTGGCTCTTCCCCAATAGATGCCGGACATATGATCTCCGGCAATATTGTCATAGCCGTGATACCAGAGTCCACTGCTGGGATTCTGTAAATATTTGATATGCCAGTAGTACTGGTTCAAGGCATCATCGATCAGTTCTTCATCGTGTTCCATCACGCCCACACGCAGCATCAGGAACGCTGCCATGAACAAAGTGTCACACCAGCACTGCTCCGGGAAATCGTTGTTGGCAGATACGGTGTGCTGCAATACATGATCTCCGAAACGCAAGGCATCTTTTCTTAAATAAGCGATCTTGCTCATAAGAATGTCATGATACTGCTGCTCTCCGGTGGCCTGGTATAAGGTGATCAGGCAATGTCCCATGGCACAGGCGTTTACTGTCCATACCTTGGGCAGTCCCAGATCGATCAGTTCGTCGATACGATCCTTTAACAGATCCAGATATTCCTTCTTGCCTGTCTTCTCATAGGCATCGCTGATTCCGTAATATGCCACACCACAGGGCCAGTCCCAGGTGAGATCCATATTCATAGTCTTTTTGACGATCTTGTCAATGACTCCCTCTATTTCTTTCTTATCATATTCCAGTTTTAACATAGCTCCTCCATTTCTGCCTTTTGGCTCTTTATATTCTTTTCCCACAGTTGTTTTTATTGTAAAACAGTCGGTCGGAAAAGGACATAAAGTAACTTCGCCCTATAAATATTATCAAATGTTCTTACGAATGCAAGCATTCGACGCCCATTGAATAATATTTACATGGCTCTGAATAGTTGCATTTTTAATATAGCCCCCAAGCCATTCATGCCTGGGGGCTGTATGTACTTCCTGTAATAAAACTTTTTACTTGCTGAAGTCTGGTGGTGTTACCTGCATCCAGAGCAGCCTGTCTCTCATCGATAACTTCCTGATAACCTGCATCAAGGTACTTCTGGCTCAGTTCTTCATACAGAGAATCGAACTGGTCCTTAGGGCACATGGTCAGCTTGTCACGGTACTCAGTATACAGATCATACAGCGTCTGGTTGTACTCGGTAACAGCATCGATAGCGGTTGCAAACAGACAGTCGGAGTTAGCCTTGCCTGCTTCATAGATAGCAACCTGTCCGTTGTAGTTAGCCAGGATCTGATCATAGAAGTCCTGAGGAATACCCTGAGGGGTAACTGCCTGGATATCTTTCTCGATAGATCCGAGGGTCTTAACTGCGGTTACTGCACACCAGTAGTCTACGTTGTTGTTGTGTCCCTGCTGCTCAGCCAGACCGGTCTGATCTGCTACTGCTACGGGATCGCCGTTATCATCATAATTGAAGTTCACGCCTTCGATACCCCACTGCATAGTGAACAGATTCTCGGGCTGGTTCAGCCACTCAAGGTACATCATAGCTGCCTTTACTTCATCCTCGGTAGCATCGTTAGCGAAGCCAATCATCATACCGAAGTTGGTTCCGGGTCTGTAAGAAGCGGAAGATCCCCAGGTCTCATCCTGTGTCCAGGTGGAAGGAGTCACTGCTACTGCCAGCTTGGCATCGGGGTTAGCATCATAGAAGGAGTTCAGTACGTTCATGCTGGAGGAGATATATCCGGTCCAGGTAAATGCTTCACCGTTGATGAAGTCTGCCTCTGCCTCGGAAGCATCTCTCAGATAGTACTCAGGATTGTAGTAACCATCGTTGTACAGCTCGTTCTCCCATTTTAAGAATCTCTTCTGAGCCTCGGTGGACAGAGCGGGGATCTGGTAGTCACCGGTGGTTGCCCATGTGGTCTCATCCTGAGGATAATCTCTGTAACCATAGTTCTGGTCAATACCTGCGCCGCTTACTTTCTTACCGCTTAAAGGATACTGATGGCCGTTCTCAACCAGTTTTGCATACAGCTCTAACAGCTTGGTGTTGTCGCCAACGGGATACTCAGAGAAGCCAGCTTCTTCCAGCCAGTCCTGACGATAGAAAGTGCACCAGGTATAAGTGGTGTTACCGTAAGGTCTGTAACCGAGTACCAGATAATCTTCATCATCCAGCTTGGTGTAAGCATCGTTGCCGTGCTCTACCATGGTCTCCCAGTAAGTAGGAGCGATCTGCTTGAACTCTTCTACATCGTAGGTCTGCAGATAGCCGTCTGCCTGCCAGCTTGCCAGCTTATCATAGTCATATTCCATACAGATGGTAGGAAGGCTCTGGCTTGCTGCCAGCATAGCGTAATCAGTCATAACGTCGCTACGGGTAATTCCTACATATTCTACCGTGATGTTGTACTTATCACCGAAGTTCTCCTGTACCCAGTTGGTCCAGTAGTTGTTCTCTACATCAGAGCATCCGTTTCCGGAAGAACCACGATCGTATACGGGGATCTGCAGAGTAACATTGTCTGCGAAAGCCTCCCATCCGTCAATACCTGCTACTGCTGTGGATGCTCCTGCATCTGTGCTTGCTGCAGAACTCTCTGCTACAGATTCCTTTGTTCCGGCATCTGCGGTTGTGTTGTCCGCACTGCTGCCGCATCCGGTCAGAGTGCTCATTGCCATAGCACCAACAAGTGCTGTTGCCATTACCTTGTGAAGAGTATTCTTCTTCATAAATCAATCCTCCTTGTTTTTCCGAAGGAAAAATCCGAGTCCCTGGCGAGGAGAGGATTTTCCTCCTTAAAAATTATACATAGTTTTATGTGTACCCCCGGTTTTGGGGAAAACTAACTTGGTTGTTTTGTTCCTTTTAACTTTTAGCCCTTAACTGCTCCGATCATGGTACCCTGTACGAAGTACTTCTGCAGGAAAGGATAAATAATAATGATAGGAATTGTTACAAACATGATACTTGCTGCCTGTAATACTTCGGGAGTGGACTGGATCGCACTGCCGGTATCTGCCAGGGAGGAAGTCTGTGCTTCTGCTGCGGATGCTACCAACTGATATAACTTGTACTGGATCAGCTTCAGGTTAGCACTCTTGGTGTAGTACATGTTGTCTGCGTAAGAGTTCCAACGGCCTACGGCGTAGAACAGAGACAACGTTGCCAGGATCGGTTTGGACAGCGGTAATACGATCTTGCTCAGGATCTGGAAGTTACTTGCGCCATCCAGGAAAGCGGATTCCTCTAAGCTGTCGGGAATCGTACTCTGGAAGTAGTTCTTCATGATCAGCATGTTGTACGGGGAATAGATCAGAGGTAAGATCAACACCCACATGGTATCCAGCACATGCAGCTTCTGATATAACAGGTAGCTGGGAATGATGCCGGCACTGAAGTACATCGGTACCATCAGCAGGAAAGTCAGTAACTTTTTGCCCTTCAGTCTCTTCTTGGAAAGAGGATAAGCGGCACAAGTACATACCAGCATTCCCAGAGCGGTGAAGATCACGGTAACGATCACCGAGAAGATCATGGAGTAGGTCATGGAGTTATCTGCAAATACCTTCTTGTAAGCATCGAAGGTGATGTCTTTGGGCCAGAAGTAAACGCTCTTGGACATTACTGCGGTATTACCGGATATGGATTTTACTGCTACATGTAAGAACGGTAATACACAGCTGGCGCAGAGGATGACGATCACTGCCATCATGACGAAATCACTGATGCGGAATTTGTTGACCGCATGTGCTCCGCCTGCGGAGGTAGATTCTTCATTAATATTAACTTCTTTTTTCTTCATCTCTCTCACCTCCTACAGTAATCCGTCTTCGCCAAGCTTCTTTGCGAATTTATCAGATAACAGAACCAGGATCAATCCGATCAATGACTGGAACAGACCAACTGCGGTCGCCGCACTGAATTTTCCGGCTCCAATACCTTTGTTGTAAATGTAGACAGCCAGCTGATACTGGAAGTCCTTGACCTGTGAATTTTCTAATGCGGTCAGACGCTCTAAGTTACTTCCCATGACACGTCCGAGGTTCAGGATCAGCAGTGTTACTACTGTGCTCTTGATACCGGGAAGTGTGATATGCCACATTCTCTTCCAACGGTTCGCTCCATCGATCATGGCTGCTTCGTACAATTCTCCGTTGATACCGGTGATCGCTGCCAGGTAGAGGATCGTGCCCCATCCCATCGTCTGCCATACACCGATCAGCAGATATGTAATTGCCCAGTGCCATTTCTCATTCAGGAAAGGAATTCCTTCGGAGATCACTCCCAGGTTGGTCAGCAGAATGTTCACCAGACCGGAGTTCGGACGGAACATTGTCATGGCTACGCTTCCGATGATGGCCCAGGAAAGGAAGTGCGGCAGATACAGGATCGTCTGGGACACTTTCTTGAATCTCGGATATCTTAATTCATTCAGGATCAGTGCCAGAATGATCGGCATTGGGAAACCGATGATCAGATCCGCCAGGTTAAACACTATGGAGTTGCGAAGTGCTCTCATGAAATCGGCATCCTTGAATATCTTAACGAATGTCTTCATGCCCACCCATTCGCTGCCTGCATATCCCTTCGCCGGTTTATAATCCATAAAGGCCATCCGCAATCCCGGGTATGCTCCGTAACTGAATACAAATACCATAATCAGTGGAAGCAGTAACAGCAGATACAATTGCCAGTCTCTTTTAAAAGCTTGTTTCCACGTGGTTTTCGTTTTCACTCCCACCACATTGGCTGCATTCTTCTTCGCCATGTCGAACCTCCTCAAGTGTCAGCTATATTTTCTCGTCACTTTGTACACTTTTTGTAACTTTGTAAGTACATTATCATACATGTTGTCATATTTTTCTAATCAATCATTATAAAAAACTATGCAAAAACGATCATTATAGATCATGGTCGTTTTTCGTAAGTATTGAAGTTTCGTTGCATTTTCGTAAATTTTGCGTGAATTTTGGAGCGTTTTTGCTGTAGGATTCGCTGTTTCACGGCTGTCTCTTATACACATCTCCGAGCCCACGAGACATGCGCAGATCTCGT
>ERZ1027181.341-NODE-341-length-23890-cov-7.328928_pt1 | contig 23890 bp, 13 predicted proteins | sample MGYA00519247_ERZ1027181 | MGnify/ENA primary metagenome ERZ1027181 (study PRJEB26926, sample SAMN06164415) | human gut metagenome | biome: ENVO:00009003; feature: ENVO:2100002; material: ENVO:00002003 | host: Homo sapiens | place: USA | collected 2012 ...
CGGCAGCGTCAGATGTGTATAAGAGACAGGTGCGGATACTGGGTAGGGTCTTTGACAACAAAAAAGGATGGCAAGGTGTTTGACCCTGTCATCCTTCTGATGTATGTTCAAAGCATTACAATTTACCAATTGTCGTTTTCATTACCAGATAAGCCATTCTTGATGCACTCCTCAATCTTGTCCATTACAACATTAGAGTAGGCATGAGCCATGACAAGCGCTTTGCAAGAAGTCTTCTTGTGAGAGTCCTTCTTGGCAAAAGGATAACATTTATCCAGTGTCCAATTATGATCTGAACGGGTAGGGATAGTGCCTCCCATTGCACCCATCCAACCGCCACCAACGGCAACATTGACAGAATAGAATGGTACTGTATAGGTAACACGAACCTTATTGTCCTTTATATCACATTTGATAACAGGGCGTAAATTAACGTTGTAAGCGTTAGTACCACTTGCATGTTGTGCAATACTCTCTACAAAACCCTGTGCGATGATGGTTCCCAACTCCTTGTCATTCAATTTGATGACGGAGTTTGCATCATTAAAAGGATGTGCAAAAATGATAGAAAAAAAGCAGAAAGAACTATTTCTTCCTGCTTTAATATGTTATTTGACCAATTATAATTGCCTTAATGTATTTACAAAGAATGCTTCTTTTGCTTTCATCTTTTTACAGAAGTCTGCATAAGAAGTGGACGTATGACAAATCTCAATACCTAATATATAGAGTGATGCAGATGAGTTCTTCAATCGCGATTTTGGATTTTTCTGCTGTTTCTCAGACAAAGGAGCTATAAAAACTCCTTTCGATGCCTGTAAGTTAGTGATGTATGTGATTAACTGATGAAGGTCATTACGATTAACTTTTGAAACTTTTTCATAACTTTCAAGTTTCTTGTATTTTGCATCGAGAACAATATCATCTTTATAGAAATCTGGATAACGGATTCCACTATGATCTTCAAACAAATAGATGCCACCTTTATGTTTCTTGTTTTCTGGATGCTTGAAGCCCTCTTTTTGTAGAATGGTATTCAGATACTCTTCCCAAAGCCAGGCTCCATCAAACAGAATACCGCAAATCTCCTCATCTGTTTCTCCGTACTTTACTTCTTCCATTCTTAGAATTTGTAAGCAAAGGCATTGCAGGGGCTGATATTCCGTATAGTAAGGATGACTCTTATGTCTTAGGTTCTTACCAATAATTGCACTTCGCTCATTTTTGTTATATGAAGGAGTTAGTGAAATTATAGATTTTACATTATCTATAGTTTCCTGGTCTAAACCTAATACGGATTGACCATATCTCTTTGACTTCATAAACTCGATTGTATGACGGATTAACTCTGTCATGTCATTGTCATAGGTATATTCACGAGTGGAGTATGCCACATTTCCTACAAACGGAATGTTTTGGGCAATATGGCGTCCCCAGTCAATAGTACCATTTAATTTTGTGTCGTTATGTTTGAAGTTCTGATACTCTCTGTATATGCCCTGGCGCATTGCGTTCCTTAGCAAGTGAGGGAACATAAACATGATAAAGTCAAATACATCCTCTTTTTCGTTGTTGTGATTAAGGTCAAAGAGATTGAATGAAAAGACCTTTTGAAGCATGTAATGTAAGAGATAGTCGTCGCGTCCCTCGTCAAAACGGGATTTGATTTTTATCTGCAGGTTTCCTACACCGATAAACCCCATCACATTTCCTGTGGTAATACGTACCTTTTCAGGGTCACTTGTATTTAGAATGGTCATAACTGAAGCTTCACCGACTTTGTCGTCTGAATCCTCTATACTAAAGGGAAATATTAGCAGATTCTCATTTTCATGACATAATTGAGCTATTGTCTTGTCGGCAATAGGGAATAAAGCTGAGACATCTTTACGAAGAAATGTCCCAGCTTTCGCTTGTCCAATATTATTGTCTGTTAAGTTAATTCTCATCGACCAATTCGTTATCATTAATATTTGAGTTGCTTTCTTTGGTATCGAAGTAAGCATTTCTCAACTTTTCCATGATTTCTTCTGATTTGCGGAAACCACGGATATACTCTCTAAGCAATGGTTCGATATTCATATTCCATAGCTTTTCAAAGTTTCCACCATTATCACCCAACTTTAAGAAGTATGATGGTCCAACTTGGTAGGCCGGGCCAAGCCCTTCAATCTTGGATATCTCATTATTCAATCTTACCATTACATTCTTTGCCTTAGTGGCACATTCGAGTGTGTCGAGCATAGATTGTGTGTCTTCAGGCTTTATTTCCTTCCATGTGAATCTGCGACGCATAGCAAAGTCCATGCTCTCGATACTACGGTCTATATCATTCATTGTACCAAGAATGAATACGTTTTCAGGAATATAAAATCCTTCTGCAAATGCATCTGTTTCAGGGACAAGGTTCTGATATTGAGTCTTTACTCGAATATCTTTCTTGCCTCTATAACCAGGGTCAATGGCATAGAATAGTTCACCAAATATTTTTGAAGCCTCTCCACGATTGATTTCATCAATGATGAAAACAAAATCTTTTTTGACTACGTTACTTGCTGTTAATGTTGAAATGTTCTTTTGTTTGTACACTTCTTTAAGTACAGCCCAGTAAGCTGAAGCATGACAACCTCCGATAGCATCCCTTACAGCATCGCTAATGTTTGAAATATTGTTCAAAGACTCTGTTGTAGTAAATACTTTTGCAAGTTTTGCCAATCTGTCAAAAGAAACGGTATAAGTACGATTACTACTAGTTCCAGGAGTTTTCAGTTCTATGTTATTAAAGTCTGTAACCTTAACCACTTCCATGGATTTTCCGTTTGTTTTGAGCTTAAATTCATTCAAATCACCATTATTAATTTTATCAATAACTGTATTATATTTATCATTCAGTGATTTTTCTTCCGATAACTCAGTGAGAGTTTTTTTGCTGTCCTCCAAATTCTTGATAGCTTTTTTGCAAAACTCTTTGAAAATTCCATCTTTACGCTCAAATCCCATCTGTCCTTCATACATCATAATAGGTCTCAGTCCTTCTACAAAATCTGTATAGTCATAAGAAGGATGAAATTGCACAAAGCACATTTCGTCCTTACCACATCCCATTTCTTTTGCTATGGTCTGTGTCATAAAGGTCTTACCTGTACCAGGAGCACCCGTCAGAACTAAGTTCTTGCTCTCTTTAAGCAAGTCAATATATTTTTGATACATCATAGTGCTGTCTATTTTTGTTTCAACAAGATCATTTTCATTATCTTCCTTGTCAGTATCTGTATTTTTTAATAATGTCCTATTATAGTACCACAATACCGTTTGAGCTGTAAGTGGCATACTTTGAATACATCCATTATTCTTTATTTCGTCATTGATGGACAAAATCAATTCATTCACTTTCTCAATCTCTGGAATAACGTATTGATCCAGTAATTCGTAAAAATGAACAAGCTTTAGACCTGCCTTTCGTGGCTTAACCTCTAAAAGTTTACATAAATTCTTATATACGTCATTTTTATAAAAAGTATATTTCTGAGGATTATGGAATGCCAAGAAACAACTGATAAGTCGTTCATCGCACATTGCACTCGTATGATTGGTAAACTTTGCTTTGATCTTATCATCCCATAATGTTTTGCAACTTTTAGTAAAATTTTCTACTCTTTCTTGCAGAAGGATGTTTTCATCAAACAGTGCACTAAAGAGTTTTCTATACTCTTCTGGTTCATATTTCGCAAAATTTCTAATTGCGGTAATCTGTGAACTAAAACATAGATTCTTAAATTCCAGTGAATTAATCTCTTTAGAAAAATTTACAGCATTAGGGTCAGGGTGTCCATTTTGTTTGGACACCAATTCCCATTTATATAATTCTTGCATTTGGTTTTCAGAATCACCATTTAGCCCATATTGGATTTGGTGATTCTTGAATAATGTAACTATATCTCTTAAATTCATTTCGTATCTTCTATTGTTACATCAAATTTTATATCCTGGTTCCTGCAGATGTCTATTTCTGTATCGTAGGTGATAGTGGATAGATCGTACATCTTTCGCTCGCCTGGAGCGTTGTAGATAAACCATCCGTTCATAAAACCACCGTCAGGATAGATACATAGTTTCTTTCCTGCACATTCAAATGTGAGGACTCGCCAATGCGTTAGACTACGTCTTGGTGCTGATACGACAGGGGAGAGAGTACCTTCTATTCCATCCTCGTATTCCAATCCTTCAACTAACTCGTTTGCCAGGTTTTCAAGCCATGAGTCACGGTCTTCTGATGTAGGCTGATTGGCTCCAAGATTATCACGCTTTCCGTTGTCACTATTGTATCGCTCAACCAAGAACTCCAAGTTATAAGGAGAACCAATCTTCTTAATGAAGTATTTGATAGTTTGTGAACACAAGATGATAGACAGGATGCTCTTCATGTGCTCATCTTGATAAGACACATTTACTATAGATTCTCTGTTAGCCTGACAATGAGCTACAAATGCCTGAACAATCTGTGATGCTCTATCGTCGATGATACCGGCAAGCCCAGATGTCTTGATAATTGTTGGGTCACCATCCACGAGTTTGAATATCTTCGTTGTAGCATCCACAATATCTGTCTTTATAAACTTTGCCTTGCATGCGAAGTTATTGGTACGGATATAGTATATGGTACCATTTCCCCACTTGTCATTCATTGTGATATGGTTAGGGTTGTTTGTAAAATACAATCTACCATCAATGTATGCCAATGGGTAAAGCCCATTTCCTGCAAATGGATTCTTTATTTCCATCACCTCGTTTGTCCAGCCCTTAACAGAGCGGATCATGCTCATCGCTGGTGTAGGTATAGCTATATCCGTATTCTTAACTACACAGAAAGAAGTCTGCTGACCATGAGGAGCAAAATAGTTGAAGAACTGACCTTTCCAACAATGGTCTGTGCCTTCATACTCCCAGCTTGCATAGTCATCATCAACGAAAATGAACTTCTCGTTCTGTGACAATGCAAATGTACGTTCCATCTTGGCAATAGAAGTTTCTGTAGCACTTTCTCCGAATACACTCAATACAGCATTTGGCAGAACTTTTCTTGCAGAGCGTTCCTCTTCAATCCATGCCTTTGCTGCATCTATATCGATATGATTGATGTAGTGTAGGGTGAACTTGTCTATCAAAGCCTCCTTATTGCCAGAATGTATTGCAGCCTCAATGATTGTATAGGCACGTTCTATAGCCGACTTCATCAAGTCCATAGCAGCCAGCTGGTTAGAATAGCCGGAACCGCCAGGATTAGCATCGAAAATGCAAATATGTCCATTAGGTGTAATGGTAAAGTCGAGGTCTGTACGCTCAACATTCAATTCCTCAGACAAGGCTCTTGCAAAGAGCAATCCAAGAGTGATGAGCAGATCTTCTTCTTCATTACGACTATTAATCCAGTCTTTCTGGAAATGGCGTATTCTAATCTCTGTATAATCTGTTTGGATGGTATCACCCAAAACTACGTTTCGCTTGATGTAATCAGTACTGCCACATCCCAAACACTTATTCGGTTTCGGACCTTTTTTCACGAGTGCAAAGTGATAATCTGGCTTATCCGTATCTTTAGATGCGATAGGATTCATTTCGTTTGGCAGCTTATCAGGGTCACTTGATGAGGCTGCAGGCCAGCTTTCAAGTACGGTCTTTCCGCATTTGGTACAATGACAATAGCCAAATCCTGTACCTTCATTATAATACAGTATCTGACCGTTGCCGCTTTCTCTACTGCTACGGGTATCAAAAAGGTGTGGCTCAATACGATCCTGCTTCCATTCATCAGCTCCAATCAATTGAGCACTTACACGAGTATATACATTCTGGTCAAGAATTCGACTTGCCGATTCATTCATGTCTGGGATAAATTCTGCTGGTTGCAACAGGTCGAGTTCAGTACCTGCACTGACTCGCCATTTCTCTAAAGAGTCCAATTCCTCTTTTGTATCAATCACCACTTGCTCACGGTTGAAGTACAGCTTTTTGAATGTTACTTCTGGTTTGAAGAAGTTTGTGTATCTGATTCCACGCACGATTCTTACCATACCATCTCTTGCAATAGGATTGCCCGGTGCGTATTGAGACAATGCAGTACGAAGAGGGTATGATGGGTTCGATGGTGTAACCAGTGTATATGATGTCTGTGATGAAGCATTTATATCAAACTCTACCACGTTCACTGGCATATTGGCATTTGGCGTAAAGCGATGAGTTGCCCAATATGAAAGCAAACGGGAAGCTAATGGTTCAATGAACTTCATTTCAAAGAATGCCTGTTGTCTTGCACTCTTTGCCTTCTTGTATGGTTCTGCATAATCCTGAATGCGCAATTCCAGTTCAGAATAGCATTTCTCGTTCATTTCACGAGCTTTGGAAACGACATACTGAGGAGGACGGCTACTAAAGATAGTGCCGTCTAACAGAATTCGTATCTTTCTTCTCAAATCATCATTCAGCGACTCGCTGCATTTATTGTTGAATGCCTCATAAGGTGTACCTGTCTCGTCACCCAATCCATCCAATGGGCTAATAGGAGCATTATCAGCCTTTTTCTTTACCTTGAAGTGGCTGCTCTCACCATCAGGAACAATCTGATAATTAGTATAGTAACTGATTACTTGCTCGGTGATGCTGCCACCAGCCATTCCAAAAACTCCAAACTCTCTAATGAGGAAAGAGTTAATATGGCGTTGTATCACCTGGGCACTATTCAAATCAACAGTAGGTGAATTGACGTTGCGCATGATGACATTCTCCATAGGATTCAGCAATGTCCTTATGCCTACAGCGTCAGATCCACACAGTGTAACACAAGCACTACGAACCTGGCCGCGTCGTCCACTACGACCGGCTCTCTGTTTATAGTTTGAAGGCATTGGTGGGACAGAAGTCATCATCACTAATTCCAAGTCACCGAGGTCAACACCCATCTCCATTGTTGTAGAACAGGCAAGGATGTTGAGTCTATGATCCTTGAAATCTTCTTGTACCTGACGACTAATCATCTTATCCACCTGTGCTGTATGCTCAGCCTGAATGAAGAGTTGAGGGAATTGATGAATTTGAAGAAGACGATCTGAGAACGAACCGTTTTCTCCCCATAAATCATTATTCCAGAGAATCTTTCGATTATCTTTAGCCCATTCTTCTATAACCTCATCAGCAGGATTTGGATTCATGCTATGGTTATGATAAGGGTAGGGAACCCATTTTTCATGAAGCTCTTCTTTCAAAGCTACTGGTTCGCCGCCGATGACGTATGGTGAATAACCATGGAAGGTAATCTCTACAGGACGCAGACATTCTACATGATGTCTGCTACCAGACTGGTTTGTGTCACACAAATATACATCATTATAGAGTTTGAAACCAAGTTTGGCAAGATTGAGTCGATAAGGAGTAAAATGAACTCCATCTTTTACCTCGTCTTTGTCTTTAACTTGTTTGTGTAACTCCGTGTCATAATGCTTACCATGTTCCAGTAATTCGTATTTTAACGTCAGTTCATTCCACATGCAGTCTATAACATCCTGAATGTCTTGCTTATAACTGTTGATAGCATTCACTATTGAAATATGCTTCTCGTTTGCAATCAGTTTTGCTAACAATCTGATGATACGAGATGGATTAGCTGCCTTGTCTCTGATGACTGGTTTGTGGACAGGACGACGCATTTCTTTTTTGGTGGCAAATCTCACCGTTTGGAATATGTCAACAGGGTCCTGGTCATCCATTGTCAAGAATACACACTCACTCTGACGAGCAGTATAGTCCAGGAATAACTGCATTAAGGCGTGCCAATCCTTTTTAGAAATCTGATTTTCAGGTGATAGCTTACCATTGAATACCTCTACAGCATCTGGCAACTTTGAAGTCAATGCTGGTTGTAAGTCGTCATAGTAAGAGGCGAACAAACCCATTGTTTCTGGAGTTGCTGCAGACAAAGGTCTGTGAGACAGATATTCCACCATGAGGGATAGAATATATTTGCGTTTCGTCTCTGGCTTTATATTGCCATCTTCATCAAGTTCTGGGCTCAGTTCAGAGCGTTCTGCAAACTGCTGACAGAAAATGTCTGCCAGCCTATCATTGATAAGCACATCTAAAATGTCCTGCCATGACAAGAACTGATTAGGCTTCAGTTCATTGAGCAGCGCTTGGATAGCTTTTTCATCGCTACCTTCAAGAATGTCCAGTTTTTCTTCTGCATCCTTGTGCTGAGGGTCTTTTCTACCTGTAGTATCGTAAATATTTTCGAAGTGCTTTATAGCCTCTTCCTTTGTCATACTGCCAGCAGTAGCCATTCGGCATAACTCATGATACAAAGTGCCATAAACCCACAGACGTTCTTCTTCCAGGTTCTGCTTGATAGTACTGCGAGCAGCCATCTGGCGACTATCTACAAAACTGATATATTGCTGCCCCTTATGCAGGTATATCTTAGATTCATCTTTTGGCTTTCCTTCTGTCATCAAGTCGAGAGTAGAAGGAGCTATCAATCTGGAGATAAAATCTGGAGCAACACGGAACTTCTGAAGTTTCTTTGCATCTTCTTCATCAGTTTGTATCACATCGGCATTGTCTTCGTCCTGCTTTGCCTGTTTAGTCAGCTTCGTACCACAATAAGGGCATTGGCAATGAGCATTGGCAATGATTCTCCAACCTTTTGGTGCCGGATTGCTTGCAGTAACATTTAGCAGTCTGTTACCCTTGATAATATAAGGTATATTGTTGTCATATTCTGCATTCTCACTTTTTGTAGTACCAAATACGTAGAGAGTTTTACCTGTATCTTCTGTATTATCAAGATCGAACATGTCGCTATCATCCATAGTAATAGGTTGATAGCCAATGCCGTCATCATACTTCACTTCTTCTGCAATGGCAACATACTCACCGCAATGCTTACAACGACTCATTTCCAATAAGGGTGCATCGTCTTTGCTTCTCTGTCCAGATTTGTTTTCCAAATAGACACGGAAACTACCATCCTCGGTATAGTGTGAGTCTGCAAGGTCAACATACAGGCCATGGTTTGGTACACGGTAGAAGTAATGAACTTTCACACGTAAGTCTTCCAGACCCATATCTTCTGCTTTTTGACACATCTCGTCCAGTTTCACCAGTTTCTCCTCGATAGTCTCACCTTCCGTTATCAAGTCATCGAGTTTGATATATCCATCATGATTATCGTTGATAAGTTTAAGCCAATACTCCTTGTCCTCCTCAGGAATGACATCGATGCCTTTACGCTTGCCATCCACATATTTCACCTGGTTAGTCTGCAATCCGGTAATACCGGCAATGAAATCCTTCAGTTCTTCCTTGGCATTCTCACTACCATTGCCGATGGTAGCGGATGACGTTGCAAAGCGTACCTCGTCAGTAGTCACACCATAGGCCATGAGCACACGTCTGATAAGCATGGCAATCTCAGCGGCTCCAGCACCAGTATAGGTATGAGTCTCATCTAAAGCAATCCATCTCAGTGTGCCTTCGCCTTCATCTTCCAGCTTTTCATGAATCAACTTTCTATCCTTATCACGCAGCAAGATATACTCCAGCATGGTTGGGTTTGTCAACAGTATGTTGGCTGGGTGTTGACGCAATTCGGCACGGGTGGCTATGACATGAGGGTATTTCTCTTCAATGATATTACCGTCTTCATCCCTGGTTATACCACGGATGGCATCAATCTTACGGAGAACTTTTTTGTAGTTCTTATCCTCTTCATTAGGCAGAAACTCTGGCATATCACCATTGTAAACAGCAAAAGTGAGATTTGTTCCTGCCAGCAGTTTTTCCATACGTGCCTTCTGATCCTCCATCAGTGCATTGAGAGGGTAGAGGAAGATGGCCTGTACCTGTTCAGGTATATGATGTTCTATCAGATCCTGTACAAGAGGGAGCATGAAACACTCAGTCTTACCCGAACCAGTTCCTGTTGTTACAACGATACTCATATTCTTGCCATCAGGAGTTTTCTCCTTCAACAAAGTCTTCCAGCACTGATATTGGTGCTCATAAGGTGGATAGTAAGTATCTGCATTAGGCATACATTTCTGCCAAAGTGTACCCACCATTTCTTTAGCCTCGGCTTCGTGTTCTGTATAAACAGTCTCGTAACTGTTCATACATTGTACCAATGGCATAGCATCCTTAGGAGCGAATACCTCAGGGATGATCATCTTCAACTGATTGACGTATCCCTTTTGGCTTTCGTTCCTTGCTTCACCGCACCACATGGCAGCAAGAGTTTTCTCTACTGCTGTGCGGTTATTCTTATATAGTTCTGCAAATCTGAATTTTTGCTTCATATCTCGATATTCTAATTTTCATTTGAAACTATAGCGTGATTCATCTCGCTAAATTTATATCTGCACTCATCAAAGTCTATCAGAAACTCTTTCAAGTTCTCATATTTTCCCAAAGCATCTGGGTTATCTTGTATGAGTTTGAGAGCCTTATCTGCAACTTCCTCTATCTTTGGCCAGACATCAAAAGACCAGTATCTTTTTAGAAATTCTATCAGACAACTCTTCTCTCGTTCATCCGAACATTTTGGCGTCTTCAGAAAGAATTCAGTTACAGCTTCCTTCATCTTGCTTACCTCGTCAGCATCTTCTGACAAATCTTCAATCTGGCTAATCCACGTTTCTCTTGGTAAAAGCATCCAGTCAAAGTGGAATTCTACGCCAAACTGATACAGATTTTCAATGTCTGTATCGGTTAGCTGATAACCACGCTTCTTGACAAGAGGAAGAAATATATCTCCAATTTGTCTGCCTGCTTTCACCACTTTTATGAGTGGATTGAAGAGAAAGAAGTATGTCTTATGCTCAGCCACGATTTCAAAGCAATATAATACATCGACTACTATCTGCGATTTCTTACCTCCCCATCCAGACTTTACCTTTTTTATAAAAGGTAAGGCATAATGCCGTGGAAACGAATTGGATTTCATGCTTTGGAATACGATGCCGTCACCTGATAGTTCGTTGCTGTTAGCTACAGCCACTGGATCCGTCTTGTAGTTCCATGCATATAAATCTTTTGGTGCATCCATAGCCTTCGATATATATACTTTCAGATAATCCAGAGGAAACTCTTCTGTAAGTTCATCTACCGGCATTTCCAGTTTGTAGTTATCTACAGAAAGGTTAGGGTCATTGAAGGTAGGAAAACCATAGAACATTCTATTGTTCTTTTTGATTTGATATTCCTTCACGCCATTTTCTGAGAAATCTCTTATAGAGAACTGGTTGCAGTTGATGAGAGGAATGTGTATATCCTCTTCTTTGCCAGCGTAACTCACAATATGACTTTTCCTATTGCTATCCTTCTGCGATAGTTCACGCATAATGATAGGACGATATACGTCCACCAGTATTTGTGCCTGGTCATTTCCTATTTTCAGCTGTTTGGTATCAGGCTCACGCACATCCAGTAACTTTTCAAAGTTATCTTGTATGTCATCCACTCCTTCCAAAGCTGTACAGATACGCATATGTTCGAAATCTCGCCAGATAGGTTGCTGTCCGGCAGAAACAGGAGTGAAAGGTACATAATACACGTGCGGTTTAAATACGATGCCTTTTACCGTCACTCTTAGGCGGATAGCACCTTGCTCTGGTTCTTCTTCGTTCCAATCCACATAGCGTGATCCTTTCAGCCATTCCAGATCATAGTCAGTTACAGGTTCGACTTCCTTTGAAGCACCTGTAGCATAATGTCGTACTTCCAGACCACTGCGTCCGAAAAGAACAGGGAGATTATCTTCCTGCATTTCTTCGTCATCGTAGTCTGTATCGATATACTTGTAGAGCACAAAGACATTATCCTTATACTTGATGGTCTTCAGATATTTCTTTGTAACAACCTGGTATAGTCCATTACGATTGAAGAAGGGAGGCAATATCTCCTTGCCATCCGGACCAACCAAGATTACCTTATCATTGATAGGGCACCAGCAATAGTCTGTTCCGCATTCTTCACCATTTCTATAATGCGCATATACCACTGGCAACTCTCTGTAAGGTTCTGCAAGATGATAGGCCGAAGAGAATATCACGGCTGTTACAGCCTGTGCATTCTTTCTCGTGCTGAATTTGTTGCTTGTCTTAGGCAGGGCATACACCTGCATATAGTCTGCCACATGCAGTTCCTGCACAACTCTTGTCACGGCAATACTTGTGCCGTCTGCCTGATTTTCGTCGTACTTCATCACCATCTCAACCTTGTCGAAATGGCATACAGGAATATCGGTATAGGTATTCTCGTCGATTTTGTTTACCGACAAGAACCCCGTCTTGTCACTTCCTGTGTTATCATATTTAAACAGTGGTTCCTCTGTTTTATCTAATTTCTGTACATAGCGACCATTATCCTTGAATCGCAGATAAAAGCGTATTCTACCTACTTCCTCAGGATGTTCAATTCCCCATTCCGGTTTAAGCAGTCTGTCGTAGCCTATATATTGTTTTTTACCTCCACCAATCTCTTCCTGCTTCAGTTTCACTCTCAGGTGGCGAACCATCTGGTTTCTGCTTGCAGTATAGGCAATCACCCATTCAAAGTCAAATTTATTTTTCTTTGCCACCTCGTCAGCTTCCAGAATCTTGTGGAGCAACTGCGGTATGCAGGTTTCTTCACGATTCATGTCTTCCTTAGCAAAAGGAGCCTCTTTTTCCTTGCTGAGAATACAGTCCAGGTATTCATAGAGACTATGCTTGCGTGCTATTGATTCTTGGAAGGCAACAGCACGGTTACGGTCTTTCAAATCATCCAGTTCTATTTCTTCACCATGGAAGATCTTGCAAAGCTGGGGTAGGAGCGCATCATTCTTATCTCGTTTCAGCTCTGCTTGTACAGCCAGTCCACCCAATACCTGCAACGATTCCAGCCATCGATAAGAGGTCTTATCTGGATTCGTTGATGCGTTATAAACGAAGGTGTTAGCATCAATCTTTACCAGTTGGTACAACATCTTCAATTCATCGGTGGTAAGGGTTATCACCTTGTTGTCGTCCATGGTGTCTGCACCCTTATAAAAGCGTTTGTACCACTCTGCCAGATAAATCACTAATATAACGGCGAAATCCTCACTTAGCAGATGATGATAATCATTACTATGTGAGGAGATGCTGTCTGCTATAGCCGTTTCAAGGATATAGAACTGCTCTAAAGAGAGTCTGAGCTCCCAGACGTAGGGACGACCTACGTCTATTTGCTTCCTAAGTTGCTCTTGACACTTAGGTAGGCATGCCAGCAGTTTTTTATCCTCTTCTGTATAGGGAGTTGTTGCCATAATCCTTACCTATTTTGTTTGACACTTTATTGCTATTTTACTTTCCAATAACCACCATTATCAGCGCCAATACGCTCTATCATCCCTTCTTTCTTTAGTTTGGCTAATTGTTTCTTTATTCCATCTTCGGTAATGCCGATAATTTTAGCCAACTCCTTTCTGCCCGTTTGTGGATGAATTCTAAGAATGTTGAGAATCTGTTCATGGGTACTTTTCTGGGTACTTCTTTCCACTTTCTGGGTACTTCTTTCTTCTTTCTGGGTACTTATCAGGGTACTATAGTCTTCTTTCTGGGTACTTTTCTGATCTTCTTTTCTCCAAACTGTTACCTTAAATTCTTTACCATTGGCGTCATTATTTATCTCGATTCTTGGATATTCTGCTAATATTCGCACGATGCCCGAACCGATGCCTCTATAATGCAAGGCATTGGTGGCAAATGTTGCCAAATATGGATTACGTTGATAGGTTTTTCCATTACGAATATCCTGCTCGGTCAGACCTCCTGCCAATGCACCAGGGCTGATAATCTCAACTCTGTTGTCAAAGATAAATATTCTTATTGGTGCAGAACGGAGTAGGTCTCTATGTACCAACGCATTCTGTAATACTTCCTCCAGTACTTCCTCTGAGATTTCCAATTTACCGAGCGAGTTGAACGAAGCTCCCTTTTCTTGTATGTTATGTAAATTTGATTTCAAGAAAGCCATGCTTTTTTCATATATCTGTGGCATATTACCGACAATCTCCTTTGTGTCACGATATTGAGTACCGGCAAGTTCGTTTCCAAAGAATGATACGGCTTTCACCATAAATGTAGGACAGTAGTATTCCGGATGTTTACCGAAAAAGAGATAGCCTGCGAGCGTTGGGATTCCATTGTGATTGAGCACGTGAATGTTCTTTAACATCTGCTCTGCATTGTCAGATAGTTTATCAAGATTCAGGGCATAAACTTTCTTCAGATAATCATTAAGTGCATAGCGGTCGAGGTCATCGAAGTTTGTTTCCTGAACCCCTGCTGCATCAGCCTGATAGCTACCTGAGTCTTGAAATAGAGACAATATTTCAGAGTTCTCTGTTATGCGTCTTTTGTCTGCCCCTTGTTTTACCCATATTTCACCATTCAGATTTTTATAGGGCTTGTTCTTTCCTTGTGCTACACTGCATACCAGAAAATGCTTGCCATCGGCTCGTATCACATCGGTGGTGATATAGATGGTAGGGCGTACTTGTTCGTTGGCAGCATTGCCTAGTTCTCGGCTGATGGTTTGTATTTCATCGTAAGACAAGCCTACCAGTTCGCCTGTCTTATCTTTAATGCCAAAGAATATCTGTCCGCCAAGGGTGTTGGCAAATGCAATCATCTCCTTGGCGATTTCTTTCTGCCCTGTAAACTGCTCTTTAAACTGGATTGTGGTGGTCTCACCACAACGGGCAATATCTTTTAATTCTTCTTGTGTCATTATTTTTTAATTATGGGTGTTTTTATAACGTATACCTTTGTAAATTCTTTTTAGTTCCTCCAAACTCATGCAGTTTCCTTTGCCTCCCTGCCCATGATGAATCATCCTATGGCAGTTGGCACAAAGTGGTACAAGGTCGGTTTGAGAGTTCACTGGATGTTCCCCTTCTGTTTGTGAGAATGGTTTGAGGTGGTGAATCTCAATATATTCGTCATCTATGTCATATGCCTTGGCAAAATCAAAACCACAACACTCGCAGAAGATGTGACCACTATGTAAAGCCTTGTAATAGTTGATGCAGGCTTGTCGGAGAATCTTGTTTCTCTTTCTGATTTCTGCTGGTTGTGCTTCGCCAGCTTCACCTTCCAAGTATATGGTATTTTCTACCGTTGGCTTGGGTGTAACAGGCGGTTCTGCAGTCTTCATTCCAGAATAATGATTGGTATCATCATATTCACCATAGACCGGCATCGGCACAGCATTGGCATTCAGGGCTTTCAAGAATAGCCGGTACCATTTCAGAACCTCTGTGTATCGTGGTTCCACACTCATGTCGAGATTCTTCAAGATAGGGTGCGTCTTGATCTTCCTGCGAAATTCTTCTACGTCATCAATTTCTGTAATATCGTAGATCGACTCGTACTTGGTGCCAAAGTAGTCATTTAGCGTATTGGGTATAATACGCTCTGCCGTTTCAACGGTCAGACTTACTTCTTTGGCATCACCATCAAAGCGTTCCGATAGATAACTTCGGAATACTCTGCCAAGTTGCTCGTATGTGAAATCACTTTTATGCATATTCTAATCTTCCTGTTCGTAATAATACGAGTAGTCGATACCTTTCATAAAGGTTTCTCTATCATTTATCTTGTCTGTCAATGCTGCTTTCAGCATCTGTTTTATAGGTGTACTTTCAGCTACGCTGGCGGTCATTGCCGCCAAATTTATAACGTTTACCATCTTGTGCCAGAAGTTTCAGTTGGTTAGTGGCACTAACCAACTCGTTTTTTTCCTTCTTCAGTTTCGTTTTCAGATACTTCCAATAGTTACGGTTCTTGGTATAGTCATCTTGGTCGTTGAGCACGCCAACGACATCCAAAACGGAAAACCACCATTTGGATAGTGTCTCGTCCCAAACGGCACGCACTTCGCGGTCGTTGAAGAAACGGATAGATACCTTCTGTATATTGTTATTGCTCATTGTATTCAGTTTTGATTACTTCTTTATCGGTCATACTCCCAGTACCACTTTAAGTACCACTTAACTGGTACTGGAGTTTAATATAGGTGGTACTGGAGTTTCACTTATGTGGTACTGGAGTTTCACTTATGTGGTACTGGAGTGTTACTTATGTGGTACTGGCAAAGAACTTATATGCATAAATCAGGCATTCCAATTGATGTGCTCCTCGTAGTTATCGAACTCCATTTTTGAGTCTGCTCCTACCTTTTCGAGCATCTGGCGTATCACTTCTTGTTCCTCAGGAGAGATAAGAATGTCACCACGTCTGCGCTTGAAATATTGGTTGCGTCCGAAGTGGAAACAGAGGGTAGTCATGAACTGGTCATACTGTTGTGTGAACATGTGCTTTTGGAAGTTGGTGAATCCTTTGGCGAATATCACAGGCTTTTTGTCGCGATAGTATGTACACGATTCGTCCTTGCTGCATCTGGTGGGGTTAATCAGACGCAGATACTCTGCATTCTGCTCCATCATCATGGTGTAAGCAATATGATGCAAGCAGTTAGCAGCCATTGGACAGCTACTATGCTCACATACTGGATAGTTTATCGGTAGAGAAGTAGTTCCTTTATTTGGTTTTGACATAATATGTTTGGTTTTGATATTGTTGTTATTTTAGATTTGTTCGGGATGCCTTCGGGATTCGTTCGGGATGAATGCGACTATTCCATTGGCTTGATCATCTTCTCGATAAATTCAATCTCGTCTTCATCAAGTTTATACTTACGATAGAGTTGTTTATCTATGTCAGCAATGCTTTGATTCCAATCGATGTCTGAGATAGCAGTGAAGTTTTGAAGAGGTACATTAGCCCAAGTATCACGTGGATTATGTTGCGTTGCTTTGAGTGTACCCAATAAACACCTGGCAAATTTTGTCTTGACGTAGTTCAAACATGCGGATGCCTCCTGGGCATCGGCAAACTTGCCGATGCTTAGGAAGGTATCCGTATGTCCGATTACCGGCACGCCGATTACCGGCACGCCGATTACCGGCGTGCTGAGAACTTCGCCTATAGCACCAGTACCATTTGCTTCAGGAACGAGAACATTATAATAATTAAGATATTCACATGGCTGAAGATATGATGCATTTACCCATTTTGTTTCACGAGAACCCTTTATTCTTCCGATAATTTGAACACCTTCACCTTTGCACTCTTTTTCTGTGTTGACAAATATCTCTGTTAAGTTTTCAAAAGCATTTGACGTAATCTTTGAAGCTGTTCCTTTTCCTTGTACTTCATATATTCTTGGAAACTCACTCAAAGCTTTCTCGGAGAAGCGGTAAATGCCTTGGGAGGAAACTAAACTGGCAAATTGACCAAACTGGAAAGAAGGGTTTGTAAATACTTTTGCCATTATAGATTTTAATTCTGGATAATCTGAAAAGAACCCAATTGCTCCAAATTCTTTATTTGCGTTTCTTAGTCCAATAGCTACTCCTCCCTTAATGTCTACAGTTGGAAATACGTCACTTGATTTTTGGAAGTAATCAACCACTTTGAAATGAGTGTCAGACAACATCTTCTCCATCCATTCCATAGGTGTTTGTCCTGCCTTAAATAAGAATCTGCCAGGAGTAATAAATGTTACCAATGAAGACAATTCAAAGGCTGTATCATAAAATAAATTGTAAATAGGAGTCTTTCTTGTACTTTCTCCTTCTATTTGATACGGCGGATTACCCACAATCGCTTTAAACTTCATATTATTAATATCTTCGTTTTCTGATTTTGGAATTGAATTATATACATGCCAGAAGTCGTTGCCACGAACGATGTCGTTTTGGAACAGTTCTGGCTTAGCACGGAGCACGTTGATCATGTCACACTCCAACGACTCGTGACCATTAAAGAAGTATGTCTTACCCTCTTTGGTTACATGCTCGTCTGCAGCTTTGAGCACACCAGCAGACACAAGGTCAGTTACAGGCACATCATGCTCATAGCAACGAATGTTCATGCGGATGTCCTTGCGGAAACCTGCCAATGTTCGTTTGGTGATACTTACAGCCATCTTGGTACGGCAAACCACAAAGATGTTGTCCTGCAACACATCCTTCCATATTTCGAGGTCGTCGCCTGCCTGATGATAATATTGCTCTGCATTCTGGCTCTTGCCACGCTCGCCAGTAAGATGTACGTTGCGATAGTTTGGCTCTTTGGCACCCTTGAAAAGAGAGTAAGCCATGTAAAGAGGGTAGAGACCCGTCTTTGAGTTGATTTCAAGAATGCGGGAATTGTAATCGGTGAACACGTCCTTTGTCACATCGCCACGATCGACGAATCGAGCTGCATTTACATTCTCGCCATATTGGTTCTCCTCGGTATAAGGCGCAACAAAATCCTCATCCCAGAAGCACCAGCCACCCACAGTATCGCTCATGTGCATGTTGACCACACGCCATGGAGTAAGCACGGTCTCCTTGTCAGGATTGTGGAAGTAAGAGAAGATGGTGGCAATCTTTGCAATACGGTCCTCGGTATTGAGATTGTCAGCCTCCTTCACCATCTGGCGTATGCGCTTGGCTGCACCTGTAAAGATGCTACGATCGAAACAGTCTTTCAAGGTGTTGAACGTCTGCTTGGTAAAGCCCTTAGGCATAAACTCTTCCCATGAAGCCTGGTCAACGATTTCTTCGCTGGCAAAGTTGTCGATAGTAATCTCTTCGCCAACCTCATCGTTGATTTCTGCTCCATAAACCAACAAAGGAATACGGATAGCCACACCACGGAGCACAGACATACGGGCACGCTTTTCCTTGTTCTCTTCGTCACGTTTCTTCTTAGCCTCGTCTGTCTTGTCATCCTTTTCTTTGTTCTCCCATTTCTTCCAAAGCACAGGATTGGAGAACGAACACCATTCGCCTTCGAGCAGTTGGCTATGGCTAATGTATAGATAAGGAAACAGTTCGGAAGGAGCACACATCACATCGTCCCATCCATCATCGTGGGTAGTAGGCTTGCCGTTTTCATCAAATTCGGCAGCCATAGAAGGGCGAGCAGGAAGAGCTTCGCTTGCAGAAAGATAGTAGATATATTTGGTATGGTCGGCATCAGAATTGCTTAAACCATTATTGTTGACATTGATTTTCTCTGGTTTCCAGGCATTTGGCATAGAACCAAGAAGGTCGTGTACATCGCCAAGAGCCTTCTCCTGCTCAGGACTGAGATTCATCAGCTGGTCAGGATTATAAAGCGAGTTGTCGGCATAGCCACTACGCACGGCACGCTCAATATAGACATTAGAAAGTTTCTCGAATATCTGATTAGCAGAGAAGTGCTTGCCCATTTCGCCTTCGTCCATAGAGAGCACAGGACAGAGTTTGATGAAGGCAGCAAGATGCTCTTCCTCCTTCTTTTGGGTAAGCTTCATCTGCTTCTTACCTTTTTCGGTCTGTGCATAGACTGCCATCTTTGCAGTTTCAGCTACAGCTGTAAGGGCACGATCCGGTGCAAAGTCAAACACATAGCAGTCTGACTTCTGTCGGCCTTCGAGTACAGCATGAGTCTGCACACGGAAGATGGTCTGCATGTAGTTGGCAGCAGGAGTATTCTCAGAGCCTTTCATGCAGAGCACGGCAGTCCATTCAGGAACACTTACACCCGTGGTAAGCTTACCACAAGAGAGGGTGATGGTATAATCCTTCTTGGTGATGTTTTTCTTGGCATTGCCACGGATGTTGTCAAGCACATCAGCCAGAGCACTACCATTCTTATCCTCGATATTGCCGTCGCCAGCGGCATTGATGATATGGAACATTCCGTTTTCTTCGCCAAACACATCATCCTTGCGTAGAAGTTGTTCGAGAGCAGCAGCTTCTTTTACACCCGGTAAGAGCCAAAAGGTATGACGGAAGTGGTCACGGAATACGTCAGTTGAAAATGGGTAGAGGCTGTTATCTGATTCTTTCGTAAGTTTGCTAAGAAAACGTTCAATAGCTTTCTGATGCACAAACTTATCTATCTTTACCTCACTCAATTTTTCCTGATATTCAGCCTTCTTGATAGCATTAGGCTCATTGTCTATCAACTTCTGCAACTGAAGCTTGTCTTCCTCTGTATATACACGGAAGAACTCGTGGAACTTGAAAACCTCATTATTCTGAATAGCCTGGTCACGCAGCATCTTAGGCAACGTGAAGGTGAGTATCTGCATACGTGGCAGGTCGGCGTATGGGTTAGGGTCACCATAATGATGCTCATCCCAGAACAACTTGGCACGCTGTTCCATCACGTAGTCCCAAGTATATATTTCACTCTCCTCATATTTGTCGAGCAAGTTGAAAGGTGTTCCCGAAAGTGAAAGAATACGGGTATTCTCCTTCTTCAACTTGTTCATTACACGCACACCGGCAGCAGCATCAATGCCTTCGTGTGCCTCGTCAACCATTACGAAGTCCCAATCATACTCCATAATGGCACGTTTCAATGGATCAAAATTGCGTTCCTTGCCACCAACAAATTGTGACAGGCGCAGATATTGCATGCTGACAAAGAATACGAGTATCTTTTTGCCAGCATCCACCTCGCGGGTAAGCGTATAGAAGTCACCCTGAGAATCGTTATCATCCATCATTCGGCGACCGTAAGCAGGTTCAAGTCCTTTTGAATGATAGTCAGCAAGGGCTTCCGGGGTGCGGAATATCTTAGCAAAGTCATCATGCCATCCTTTATCTACAACAGGGCGATGGGTGATGATGAGCGTAGAGCGATAGCCACAACGCTTAGCCACTTCAAGACCAGAGAGGGTTTTTCCAAAGCGCATTTTGGCATTCCAGAGATAGTGCTTACCCTTGTTAGGGTCTTTAAACTCTTTTTGGAAGTATTCTACTGTGTCGTGGATAGCCTTTTCCTGCTCTGGGCGAAACTTGATGGTTCCATGTCCAGCTCCCTTACCTTGCTTTATCTTGCTGATAACATCCTGTATGTCAAAGATGGTACAGGCAAACCAGATGTCTGCATCCTCTGTCTGTCCGGTAGTTGGATCCTTATACTTGCCAAGAGTCTTTGAAGGAATGTCCATGGCACGCAGGGTGCGATAGACATCATCAGCCTTATAGCATTTGGAGTCCTGGTCGTATGTGGTACATTCCACATATTCTATATGGTATGAAACTCCCTGCATGTAAGAACGAGCATCGAGTACAGCACGAACAGCCTTACCCAACTTCTGGCTGCTATGGGAATCGGCTATATCATTATCGACAAAGACCTCACCTATTTTGAGAAGTCCTTGGTGCTTCCTGTCGCCCTGGCTGAGTACGTACAGGAGGCGTGATTGGGTTATAGTGTATTTCATTTAGTCGTAATATTAAGAATATTAATTAAAATATTATATCTCGTCATCTTCCGTCTCTTTCTGATTGCTACGGAATAATGAACGGAACTCTATCTTTTGCCATGGCTGCGATTTTGGGTCTTCGCCAGGCGATAGTTGCCAATCTTTTGGCTTTTTCCGATTCCAGTCTCTTATGATGCATTTTACACCAATATGGCCATTTGTCTCGCCATTCATGCATGCTGGACATTGCCTCTTGGTTTTTATCCCAAAGAGATCTTCATCATATACCTTGTCGCAAGAATCAGGAACAACCATCTTGATACCATCCATCTGCCACAGATTCCATGAAATCCATCTGGCAGCATTAATGATCTTGTTGTGTGATGGAACACGGAGGTTGCCATCGGCATCTTTTATGTAATGACCATCTGCATCCTTTGGATTGAACTTATCCATGAAGTACTCTATATAGGTGTAGAGTAGGGCTTCACGAGCTAAGAGCAGATTGTCGCCCTGCCATTCATAGCCATAAGTATGTTGTAAGGCTTTCTTAGCCATATCGTACCATTCCTTTTCGGTCTCGACATTTTCGTTGATGACACGCATCTTGCGGTCGAGCAATCCAATGCGATGGCCGATAGGGATAGGCTGGCCAGTTGTGGTGTCGTAACGACTTACCAGATAAGGAGCTTCTCCACAGGTTATTTCCATGCAGTTGTCAACAACATACTTCTTCCATGTCTTTTGCTTGTTGCCTTCCGGAAACTGGATTTTTCCTTCTGTAGGAATCCATGAGTGTGTGCCGTCCTCGTTTGTGACTTCACGATTGAAGACATCTTTGCGACCAAACCAATCTTCATCGACGAGGTTGTTTTGTGCATTGCATACCCAAGAAGGCGTGAAAACCTCAGCCTTGTCTTTGGTACGGTCGAGCTGGGCTTGCTTGTCTTTCAGCACACGAGGCATTACGATGCGACGGAACCGTCCGGTGATATTCTTTGGCTTGATCTCGTCATCATATCGGTAACCATTTTCTATGAAATTCCCATGTTCATCAAGAACCGAGTTCTCATAATCAGATGTTGCCCAGAAGATGTTAACCACCTTCTCCTGGTCTGAAGCCTCTGCACGGGCTTTTGCAGACATGGTGTGGTCAATGAGCAGTTTGTCAAGAACTGCAGGGTCGTAGTCCATGATGTCTTGCTCAGAGATGTCAACATCACTGATATGCTCAAAGATTCTATATGCTGTATTCTTTTCTGCCATTATTCATTTTCTGTATGCAAAATTATCATTCTATGTTGCAGTCTTTCTGCACTGTTGAATATTTTTTCAATAAACTCTCTATTTTCTCAGCAAATTGCCGTCTCAACCACTCAGGTTTGAGTACTTCTACTTGATTTCCGTATGAAAAGATGCGTGCTTCAAGTTCCTTGTTGGGACGAACCGTGAGCTTGACAATGTGCTGTTCTTCGTCTTCAATCTCCTGTGAAGGATGGATTGGTTTATTCACCACGTAAGGGAAACGGGCTTCGTCAAACTTCAACAGTACTTCCTCTGCCACTGGATGGTCTTCAGGTAATGTTACTCCAACTACGTCCTTGAAATATTTATTGAAGTCTATATCCGTATTGGGGATAAACGGCACATTGGCACGTGAAAACTTCACGATACGGTCGAGTGCTTTGTTGGTGATGTAATTGCCATGACTTCCTTCCTGTAATCCGATGAGGAACCAGCGGTTGTTGAATTGCTTGATATGGTAAGGATGGAGGATGGCAGTTCTTTCATTGCTAGCGAAAGTGCGATAAAGCAAATTCAAAGGCTGATGATTCAATGCGGACTCTATCAGTTCGCCCAAGAACTCAGTTCCCTTCAGCAGGTCGTTGTGATCAAATGATACGATATTCTCAGAATTGGGCTTGACACCAAAACGGAATTCGAGATTTGAGATGACATCTTCCAACCATGCGTTACTCGGCACACCACGGAAACGACTTAGTATGTCGATAGTGGAGCGAAGAGATTTTATTTCTTCGGCTGTCAAGTCATTATTAAAGATGGAGAAGCTTGGGTCTGAATAACGGTAGTAACTTTTCCTTCCATCAAAAGGATATGTTTCGATAGGGGCATTGTAGGTGACTCTATCTCTCATGTATTTAATGTCTTCACGTATCTGACGGATGCTGACCTGAGAGCCATAGAGATCCATGAGGGACTCATTGACTGTGTCAAGGAGGTCCTCAATACTATATGTTCTATGAAAATCGCTAAAACATCTGTCCAGTATCCGGTAGCGCAGTTGCGCATTCTTGTTTGTTGGCATAGAGTCTTTTCTTAATTAGTTTATTTATCTGTTTTTATTGTAACGACATCGTCTAGTCTGACAAGGTCGTTCATGTCGCATTTGAGACAGCGAGCTATCTCAATCAAATTCTCTAAAGTTGGTTGTGATGTATTGGTTACCCACTTTGATATTGTAGCAGGATCTTTACCGAGCATCTCAGCCCTGTCTCTTATACACATCTCCGAGCCCACGAGACATGTGCAGATCTCGTATGCC
>ERZ1027181.348-NODE-348-length-23782-cov-7.942513_pt1 | contig 23782 bp, 16 predicted proteins | sample MGYA00519247_ERZ1027181 | MGnify/ENA primary metagenome ERZ1027181 (study PRJEB26926, sample SAMN06164415) | human gut metagenome | biome: ENVO:00009003; feature: ENVO:2100002; material: ENVO:00002003 | host: Homo sapiens | place: USA | collected 2012 ...
CTTACGGGGCAGTACCTCATACTGCTTTTCTCATTGCCCTATCCGGGCGTACATTGTGAATATGGGCTTTATCGGTATGAGTGCAAACAAAGAAAGCGTGTTTTCCTTTGAGAAAGCGAGAAGCAAAATCATAGCCGATTTGATTTGCTTCCTCCGGTGTTACCTCACCGGGCTTAAAGGATTGGCGTACTTGGTAAACGAGCACATCATTCTTTTCCTCTTTGCCGGTAAAGCATTTGTATTGCCTTTTTGACACTAACACCTCTGCCGCAAAGGAGCGAGGGTCGCAGGCATAAGCAGACGTTAGTTCTCCGTCATTTGTCTTTTTGGGGTTTAATCCGTAATCTGTTCTGTCGGAAATAGATTGAGCAAGAGTTTTGCCCTTGGTAACGTGCATAGGAATTATGCGAGTGGTCGCTATGAGAAATCACCTCCTGCAAGAGAAAAAGACGGACGCAGCCGAAGCCACGCCCGTCTCAATTTAATTCTGTCCAGCCTGGACAGAATTTCCTTTATCCGTAAACTGCGTCCTGCACGAAGTAGCGGAATCTCTGCATCTGCCCAATCGTCCAAGCAGCCAACATCGGCAATCCGATGGGACTTACGAGGAACGCAATCACCAAGACGATGATGCCGTTGGTAACGCTGTCGAGCAGAAGAATTGCAAGACCGAGGATACCGAAGATTGTGCTGAAAATGCCAAAGAACCAAGCAGAGAGTTTCAGCATCAAGGCGAAAATCCAAATGACAATAGCGAGGATTGCAATTACGGGTGAGAACAATATCTTCAAAATGAACTTCATCGAAAGTCCCTCCTTTCTTCTGACTATATTCTACCGTAAAGCGAGGAAACGGACAAGGATACCGAGGTCAGTCGATGGCAGCGAGCTTTTCAAGGACTTTGTTGGTGGCTTCCCAAGTCTGTTCAAGCATCACTTTCATTTCGTGAATATCGTCATCGTAGATGCGGTTTGTGGAGTTCGCTCTACGGGCAAGCTGATTGAAATTGTTGCTTGTTCGACGGAGCAAGGAAATCAAATCACGGAGTTCGGGCAGCTCCAATTTGACCACATATCCGTCGATAGCCATTTTGCGGAGATACGCTGCCATATTTATCGTGCCAGCCTGCTCCATACGCTTGTCAATCAAGGCTCGTTCTTCCGGTGTTACACGGAACTTTACTTGAATGGGTCTGTTGCGGTTTGCCATTTACAATTCAGCCTCCTTTGCCTTGGTCGGAGACTTTTTCGGTAAATCTGCTTTTGCCTCATTCAGCTTTTGGAGCACAGAGGGCTTTTTCTCTTTTGCAATCTCCTGTTCTTTTCGGAAACGATTGACGAACAGATTGATAAGACCGGGGTGAGCTTGGGAGCAAACATACTCGTGCGTTCGTCTACCGCCCCATGCGTCGTAGTCGTTAGGAACGGGAGTTTCCTTTGCCCACGCTTTGTTCTCTGCGGAGATCCGTCCATCCCAATCCTTGTCCTGGACGGTATTGGCGAGAACAAAGGCAACTCGTTCCATACCGAAGCGGTCGATAACCTCCTGCACACAAGATGTATCAAGTCGGTTATCCCTGTAGTGGTTGGAAATCGCATCTTCAATAGCGTTCTTGCAATCGACATTCGCTCTGTGAGAGGCACGGTACTTTTCAAGCTCTCCGTGCTCTTTTGCGAAAGTCGCTGAGTAGATATACACAGGAAGATTGCGAAGTTCCTCTTTCTGCTTTTCAATATTTTCGTTCGCCTTGCGTTCAATGCAATCTCGGATAACGTCCATGTGGTCGCCCTCAACTTCTTCAAAGACGTGGAAAATATCTTCAAGGGGCGTATCAGATGCAAGCAACGCCTTTGCCTGTTCGTCGCTTACATCGTGATACTCCATAGCGAGAATAATATCCTCACGAACGGTATAGGCATAGGCGTGTTCCAAGATTTCAGAGGGCGGCTGCGTAAGCAGCCACCCTTTGAATTTCTCCTGTTCGGCAAAGAGCTTTTTGTAAAGCTCGGTGTTCAATTCTTCGTTGGTCATCAAAGCACCTCCTCTTTGTGTTTCTTTGTCGGCTCTGCCTTGCTCGGCTTATCGTAGGAATGGAGCTTCTGCAGGACAGATGGTTTTGCAGATTTGGCAATCTCAGCTCTTGGTGGAGCTTCCTCTGCCAACGCTTCAAGCGGTGTCTTATCGTCGATATTCAGAGCGATGTTGAGTTCAGCCAATCTTGCAGATTTCACTCTCAGCTCATTCTCCTGCGGGAACGGTTTGCCAAGTTCTGCTTTGGCGGTCTCCATCTGAGAATACAGACTTTCCAATTTGCTCTGTACCGTTGCAAGGCGTTCAGCCATGCCGTTGAGAGCATTGTCGATTCTCGTTAAATTACCACGAGGGTCTTTTCCGAGAGTTACACGGTGGGTCATTTGTCCCTTGAGGGTCAGAACGTAATCACGCCCGAAGTCCTCCAGGGTCAGCGACATTTGGAATCCACGGTAACTGCCAATCGGAACAGGGTCTAATCCCTTTACGTCCTTAAAGGCATCGACCAAGGCGGCACCGGCGTTCTCCTTGTCGGTCAGCACATCGCCACGAACCGTCATACCGGCAAAGCCGTCAACGGGGTGTGGGTGCTCGGCAAGAGTTTTCATGTCGGCTTCAAAGCCTGCAATGAATCCTTTGCTTTGCTCAATCTGTTCGGGAAAATAACGCAAGAGGTTATCTTCCAAACGGTACTGCTGACTTTGGTGGTTGGCTTTCATCAGCTTCAAGCGAGCCACGTCCACATCGAGGTCCATTTTCTCTTTGATACGCTCGTCGCCTGCACACAGAGCTTTGATTTCCGCATAGGACAATGCGGTTTCATCAATATCATCACAGGCACGGACGGGCGATTTGCTCGTCATAATCTGGCTGATGAACTTCTGCTTGTTTTCAAGCGTTTGCCACAGGTACGCATCGAAGGTCGCTTCGGTAACGTAACGGTAGATATGAACTTCGGGGTTCATGTTGCCTTGGCGAATGATACGACCGCTACGCTGTTCAAGGTCGCCCGGTCTCCAAGGTGCATCGAGGTCATGGAGTGCGATAAGTCTGTCCTGGACGTTCATACCGGCTCCCATCTTAAAGGTGGAACCCATGAGAACACGGACTTGACCGGAACGGACTTTGCTGAACAATTCCTTTTTGCGAGCTTCGGTGTTTGCCTCGTGGATGAAAGCAATCTGCTCTCTCGGAATCCCTCTTGCCACAAGTTTGTCTCGGATGTCATCGTACACGGTGAAGCTCGGTTCTTCGTCAATGCCGTCTTTCTCTGCAAGCATTTCAAGAGCACGAATCTCCGGGCTGTCGAGGTTGCCTGCAGGAGCTTTGGCAGCTCTCTTGGTAGCAGAACTTTTCGGAGTGGAGAGGTCGCAGAATACGAGCTGAGTCAGCTTGTTGTCGTGTCCTTCCTCCCAAATGCGGTGAATGTTATCCACACACATATTGACTTTGCTTGTCGGCTCATCGGGAAGATTGGGATTGATGATACGTTGGTCGAGACCGAGCTTACGACCGTCAGAGGTAATGCGGAGCATATTATCCACGGACGGGTCAACCTTACCCGAATGAACGGCGGCGGCTCGCTCGGAAAGTTCCTGTACCATCGCCTGTTGGATTTCTGTAGGCTGTGCCACTTCGTTGTGATAGATTGGCGTAGGGGTCGGTAGGTTGAGCTGGTCGGCGGTTTTGATGTCTGCCGCTTCTTTGAAAAGGTTCATCAGTTCGGGCAGATTGAAGAACTTCGCAAAGCGTGTCCTTGCACGGTAGCCCGTGCCCTCCGGTGCAAGCTCAATAGCGGTCGTGGTCTCTCCAAAGGTGGAAGCCCAACAATCGAAGTGTGCCAAGCCTTTATTGCGGATAGTGTCGTGCTGCAGGTAACGCATCATCGTGTACAGCTCCGTCATGGAGTTGCTGACGGGCGTTCCCGTTGCGAATACAACACCTCGGCTGTCGGTTACTTCGTCGATGTAGCGGCATTTTAAGAGCATATCAGAGGATTTCTGGGCATCGGTCGTAGAAAGTCCTGCCACGTTCCTCATTTTTGTGTAAAGGAACAAATTCTTAAAACTGTGTGCCTCGTCAACGTAGAGACGGTCAACGCCGAGCTGTTCAAAGGTAATAACATCGTCCTTGCGTGTGCTGTCCTGTAATTTCTTCAAACGGGTCTCCAATCCCTTTTTCGTTCTCTCCAAAGACTTGATTGTGAAGCGTTCCGCACGGCTCGCTTTGAGTTCTTCAAGACCTTCTTCAATTTCCATTATCTGCTCCTGCAGAAGTCGCTCCTGTCGTTCCTGCGATACGGGGATTCTCTCAAACTGGCTGTGTCCGATGATGATTGCATCGTAGTCGCCGGTTGCGATTCTGCCGCAGAACTTTTTGCGGTTTCTCGGCTCAAAGTCCTTTTTCGTTGCGGCGAGAATATTGGCAGACGGATACAAGCGGAGAAATTCACTTGCCCATTGTTCGGTCAAGTGATTCGGGACAACAAAAAGCGGCTTTTGGCACAAGCCAAGTCGCTTGCTCTCCATAGCCGCCACTACCATTTCAAAAGTCTTGCCCGCACCAACTTCGTGTGCCAAGAGCGTGTTGCCTCCGTAGAGGATGTGAGCCACAGCGTTGAGCTGATGTTCACGGAGCTTGATTTCGGGGTTCATACCGCTGAACACGATATGAGAACCGTCATACTCACGAGGACGATTGGAGTTGAAAAGCTCGTTGTACTTCGTCACAAGCTCCTGCCGTCTGTCGGGGTCTTTCCAAATCCAGTCCTGGAACGCATCTTTGATAGCCTGCTGTTTCTGCTGTGCAAGGGTCGTTTCCTTGGAGTTCAGTACACGACGTTCCTTGCCGTCGGGGTCAGTTACGGTGTCATAGATACGCACATCACGCAGATTCAGAGTGTCCTCCAAAATCTTATATGCGTTGGCTCTCTCCGTTCCGTAGGTCATATAGGCGTTTACGTCGCTGTAGGACGGCTGAGATTTTCCGGTGATGTTCCACTCCGCAGAGAACGGCGAGTAGTTGACTTCAATACTCCTACGCAGGTAATACGGCGGTTCAAAGGTCTCCACCATAAACTGCTGAATGTAGGACTTGTCAATCCACGTCGCACCCAAGCGAACTTCAATCTCGGAAGCGTCAAGGTCTTTGGGCTGTGCCGTTTTCAGAGCTTCCACATTGTCTGCAATCTCGTTGCGGTGGTTGGCATCCTCCGGTAGCAATTCCAAAGCTCTTTGATAGTAGGCGAGTTTTTCACGGACGTTACCGGATAAGAAATCATCGGCGGTTCGCCATGTATACGAACCGTCGGGCTTTCTGTTGAAATCCATATAGATAACGCCACGCAAATCGCTTGCGAGTTCTTCTTCGGTCTTGCCGGTGAGCGAGGACATATACTCCATATCCACCTTGGCTTTTTCTGCAATAGAAACTGCCAGAGCTTCCGAAGCGGTGTCAACTGAGGTCACTACCTCGCTCGGCTTAATGGTACGCTTGGTGAACATATCCGCTTTGCGTTTGAGATTATTGTCCTCATCGAGAACTTCCAAGGAGCAAAGCAGATAGTAGGAGCTGTCGTCTGCAAAGGCGAGAGCATTGCCACGGCTGTTTATCAGACCGTGTTTTGCTGTAAATTTGTCGTAGAGGTCGTTCAGCTCTCGTTGGGTCTCACGGATAGAAGCATCCGAAACGAAACCGTCCATCTGCTGACCGATGAGCTTCTGAACGCAATCACGAAGCTCCACCATACCCTTAACACGCTCCGTCGCCGTTGCGTTGAGTTCCGGTTTTACCATACGGCTGTTTTCTCTGTAGTAAACGTCGCCGTCAACCACGGTGTAGCTGTAGTTCTTTACGTTCGGGTCTGCAGGGATAGAGGTATCAATGGCTTCGCCTTCACCGAGTTCGGGAAGCTCGGCTTCGGTATAAGTGCCCTTGATGTTTTGGATAGCGTATTGGAGCTGAACGCCGAGGTCGAGGTTTTCATACGGCTCTACAGTAAAATCCTGTTTGCCGTACTGTGTGCTTTCCGAGGTCTGCCGTCCGAGCACCATTTCGGGATTGTCGATGAAATAGCTGTTGATGGCAAAGCCGTCGTCATTCTTTCCAAGGTGAACCCAATCGGGTTCAATCTCAATCGGTCGGTCTCGCTTCTGCAGGAAGATGATGTCGGACACGACTTCCGTTCCTGCGTTTGCCTTGAAAGCATTGTTCGGCAAGCGGATAGCACCGAGCAGGTCGGCTCTCTGTGCGATATACTTACGCACTTCGGGAGATTGCTTATCCATTGTATAGCGAGAGGTCACGAACGCAACCACGCCGCCCGGTCGAACTTGGTCGAGAGCTTTTGCGAAAAAATAATCGTGAATGGAGAAACCGAGCTTGTTATAGGCACGGTCGTTCACTTGGTACTGACCGAAAGGCACGTTACCAATGGCAAGGTCATAGAAGTCTCGTCTGTCGGTGGTCTCAAATCCAGCAATGGTAATGTCTGCCTTGGGGTAAAGCTGTTTTGCGATTCGCCCTGTGATGCTGTCCAGTTCCACTCCGTAGAGCTTGCTGTTCTGCATCGCTTCGGGCAGACAGCCGAAAAAGTTACCGACACCCATAGACGGCTCCAGGATGTTGCCTGTCTCAAAGCCCATATTGCCAACAGCTTCATAAATAGCTTTAATGACGGTGGGGCTTGTGTAGTGAGCGTTCAGCGTAGAGCTTCGTGCTGCGGCATATTCTTCGGGAGAGAGCGTAGCGTACAGCTCCGCAAATTCGTTCTTCCAGTTATCCTTTGTTTCATCAAAGGCATCTGCCAGACCGCCCCAACCAACGTATTTTGCGAGGACTGCCTGTTCTTCCGGTGTAGCTTGTCTGCCGTCAAACTCCAACTCTTTCAGAAGATTGATGGCATCCATATTCATACGGAACTTTGCTTTTGCACCACCTTCGCCCAAATGGTCGTCGGTGATACGAAAATTGTGAAGCTCCGGTTTCGGTGTAGGCGGTTCGGGGGTCTTGATGGTGCGGATTTCTATATCATACGGGAGATGATTGTCCTCCGCAGAGTAAAACGCCACGGTCTCGGACTCCAACTTCGTCTCGGTAGGCAGCTCCGCAGTACGTTGTGCTTCGCTGATCTCCACGAGCCTACGCATAAACTCAATGGATTCGCTTCTGAAAATCGGGAAGCCCGTTGAGTTCTGGAAGGTCACGTCCTGCAGGCTTACGCTTCCAAAATCAAGGTTTACGCTATCAACGATAAATCTGCGACCGTCAATCTCAAAGGTGGATTCACGAGGAACAAGGTGCTCTTTTGCGAAAGTCTCATCAGCTTCACGCTGGGTATCGACCTCTATGACGGGCTGTTCTTTATCCATTACGGAGAAATAGCCGGTATCGAGATAGCGTTCAAAGGAGTTGCGGTTGACACTTTCCAAGCCCTGGTCGGGTTCGCTCGGCATCGTGCACCACACATCATCCTCATCCACCTTTTCGATGGTGATAATAACTGCCTCGTGGTCAACCTCGGAAGAAGAAACGCCGTCACCGATTTTATAGGCGACACCTGTTGGCGTTGTAAAAATCGGTTCTGTCTGCTCCACGCCTCTGACACGCTGAATGTTGGAGAGGTATTCAATGGCATTGTCCTGTTCAGCAAAGCGGAGGACTTGATTACCTTCCTCATAGAAACGGTCGAGAGCTGCATCCCAAATACCTGTGATACCGCCCTCGTTGGGATGGAGGCGAATGGAATATCGGTCGGGGGCTTCCATAGCGGCAATCTGCTTTGCATCTGCTTCGACTTGCTTGATAAACGGGTCTCTGTCTAATGCTTCGGGGTCAACCAATTCTCCATTCACAATGCCACGCTCGGCAAGGGTCTCACGAATGGCAATCGGGTCAACATCGTCAAGACGGTCGTATTCCTCTTGGGTGTAGAACCTGTCCTCTTTGATGAGCTGTGCAATACGTCTTTGCACCTTCGCCCAGGACATTTCATAATCAATGTCCGTTCCGGTAACGGTAATGTGCAAAGGCTTCGATACGTCGCCGCCATACTCTTTGGAAAGCCACGCCGCAGTATCACGTTCACGGGCGTGGTCTGCCATATAGCGGACTACAGCTCGCTTGCTTTCAATGTCGCCGTTCCAACTTTGGAGAGCTTCATCAATCTCTGCCTGCGTGATTTCACGAGAGATAAGGGGCTTTTCAACTGTTGCGATTGGGGTCTCATTTGGGGCTTCTGTAACGCTTACAGGCTCGTTCTCGGCTTCTTGGGATAATTCCTCATCCCTCGGTAAAACGCCGTAGGAACGGATTGTATAGCGGTTTTGGAGGGCATCAAACTCACCAACGGTGACAGAGTGTTCAGCACGAAGTTTCTCGGTCGCTTGCTCCACATTGAAAGCAGGAATACCGCACAAGTCCACACGACCTGCACCGGGGATGGCTCTTGTAGTGAGCTTTACGTCAAGCAGTTCGGCGGCTGCCTTTGCATCTTCGCCGTACATTTCATAGAAGTCGCCAACCTTAAAGAGTACAATGTCATCTCTGTGGTCGTGCTTCAAATCATTGTAAGCGTTATAGCTTTGCTTGAACTGTCCCTCACGGGTCTGCATTTCATCGTACTTGGCTTGTTCTTCGGGGGTGAAGTATCTGCCGTTTCGGATAATGTTCTCAAAGCGAGAGAGTACCTTGTTCCAGTTCAGCTCCACATCGGCACATTCGGGCTTCTGCAAGCGGATACCTTTACCGGAGCTGTCAATCCAACCTCGTCCCGATACAGCGTGAGAACTGCCGCCCAATCCATACTCGTTCTTTAGGAAAGTAGCCTTTTCCTTGGAGTTGTGAGAGCCGGTGAGATAGGTGTAAATACGACCTTTTCCGCCCTCAACATTACTGCCTCGGTTTAAGGTCGCATCAATCTCGTCCTCGGTGATGAACATTCCCACCTTTGCGACCTCTGCCATATCGGAAGTGTATTCACGTCTCGGCAAGTCAAGGTCTTTCAGCCTGTTCCAAATCTCGTGGGGCTTGTGGTAGTGGAAACGCATAATCCCACGGTCTTCCTTGTAGGCTTCAAGATAAGCGGAATATTCTGCGGAAAGGCGTTCACGGAAAGCAGGGTCTTTCAAGTCCTCTGCCAAGCGAGCTGTCGCATCGGGAAAGCCGCCTGTACGGTATTCCTGCAAGATAGAGAGGACATTCTGTTCTCTTGCTTCATCGCTTAAATCTCCACGGATATACCACAGCTTATGAGAAAGCTGAGTACGTTCGTGAAGTTCAGCCTCGGCAAGCTCCACGTTGGTGGCATATTTGCCCTCGTCCATAAGCTGACCGATACGCTCGGCGGCTGCTTCCCACGATATGACCTGTGCAGACTTTGAATATCTCGCCGTCCGTCCTTTTGCAAGGTGAATACCATCCTCGGCATACCATACCGAGAACTCGCCACGCTCGGACTTCATACCTGCACCGCCGTGATATTCCTTTTGGAGCAGGGACACGATTTCTTCCATCGGCTTTTGCTTCTGAAAAGCGGCGGCAACGACCATTCGTGTGTGCTCGGAGTTGCTTGCAAGGCGAAGCACATCGTCAATATCTTCCTGGGCAAAAGAAAAAGCGAAGGGTGCAGGTCTTACACTCTCCGCTTCATCTATGAAAGCTATTTGCTCTTGTTCGGTTGGGAACAGCCCCTCGTCAAAGAGGGTGAGCTGTCCGGTTATGCTTGAATCAGTTCTGCGAGAATTGTTTCTTCGGCTTGGCTTTTGAGGTTGTTCATCAAGCCCACCCACATCATCGGGTCTTTCGCTTTCAGCTCCTCCGTCACGCCGTTCTGCTTCATCAGTTCGGGCATCAACTGCTCCAACCTCCGATTCGCCGTCTCGTCTATCTCCCTCAGATGGGGGTACAGAGTCTCCGACAGAATCATCGTGTTCCACAGCACTTGTCTGTTCTCCTGCAGATACTTCTTCCTCATCCGTCCGTACTTGCCCAGGGGCTTCGTCTCGGTCTCGTTCAAGGTCAGATTGGGAACCAAATAATCCCCGTTCCTCGTGTAGTTCAGATTGTTCTCCATAATTCTGTGTCCTTTCTGCCTGTTGCTGCAGGCTTGCTTCACGCTCGTGGTTTTTGACCGTAATTGCAATCTGACGTAAAATCTGTTCGCTGCTGTTGGAGACAGCCGAGCCGAGCACGGCAATCGTATCACGGGTGTTAAAGTCGAATACGCTTAAAAAGTCCTCGTGCTCAAAGTAGTCGCCGGGATTGAGACCACAGCGAGACATGAGCGTATAGGTGGTGCTGACGGTAGCGGCATTGCGGAACGCAACCTCTACGTTATAATCATCATACTCCTCAAGGAAGGAATCTGCAAGGATGCCGAGGATGTCCCGTCTGTTGTCGTTCCAGTATTCGGTTACGAGCTTTGAAGCAATCTGTTCCAGTTGGTCGGCAAGACCTTTCTCACCGGACACGTCAAAGCGGTTCTCCAAGGCTGCTGTAACAGCATCGTGATGTTCGTCCCGATATTCCCAAAGATTAAGGCGGCGGGAATTTTCCCTGCCGCCCGTATCGGAAACGTCAAACACATATTTGAGCCTTGGTCTGTCGCCGCTTGTGTCTATTAAAGCGATACCTTTGGAACCACGACGGACATAACGCCCCATCTGATTGTTCCAGAGGTCATATTCAGCACAGGCAGTTGCGTTTGGCTTTTGAGCAAAAATCATAAGCTGCTCGTGGAACGGATATTTGTACAGCCGTCCCATCGTTTCAAGGAACGCTGTCCATTCTCCGAAACTGCCTGTAACCTGCTTTGCGGTGTGGTCTGCCATTTGAGCGTAAAAACTTAATTTACTCGGCATCCACATCCTCCTTTTCGTCAAAATCGGGATACAGCTCCATATTTGCATAGTCCTCGTCGGACATAGCGGAGAGCTTGTTCAGCGTGGAATCGGTCAGCTCACGAAGCTCGACTTCATCCTCGCTCAGTTCCTTTCGCATTTCAGACAGGGCTTTCATCAGCCCTGTTCTGCTTCCGGTATCATAGATACACATGAGATTCATTTCATCGTTGTTAAAGTTCATCATAAATCCCTTTCCGCACTTCTGTGCTGTGTCGTTGCCTTTCTGTCCTCCTCCTGGTACTGACGGAGCTTGGCGAGAACAGAGGGTTTCTTGGTTTTGATTTCTTCCTGCTTTTTAACGGGTTTTGCCGGTTCTTTCGGTCCGTTGTTGATAACGCCGTCAATCATTCCGTAATCATCCTCCATCTGCATTTCTGCATTTTTCAGATGATTGTCGGTGCTGCGGAAGTTGGTCAGTTCCTTGTAGCCGATGCTATCAACGTAATGATATGATACCACACCTGCCTGCTTTAACGCCACGATGTCGCTGATGGAGAGGCTGTGTCCCGTGAAGTCCTGCGGATGCTCAATGTTGAAAATACGGTACAAATCCTCTAACTTTTCAATCTGGCTTCCGTCCTGGGTCAAAGCTCCGGTATAAACAAGCTCGTAATTTTCATACTGCGGCTCAATGCCTTTTTTCTGCAGATACTCGGAGTTCATAAAGCGAATATCTGCGGTCGCATCATCACGCTTTAACTGATAGATAGCGTAGGTGTCGCCGGGGCTTTCGTGGAACGCCTGCTCACGCTTCTGGCGAACCGTTTCCATATCCATCGGCGGGATTTGGTCTTTGATTGCATCCCAATCCTCACGGGTGATACCAAAACAGCCGGAGAATAACACAATGTCCTCGGTTTCAAACGCCATAGCCTCGGTGTTGCCGTCGTAGAGCATATAGATGGGAACATCACGCTCAAACAGCTCCAACGCTCGCTCTTTAGAGAGAGGAAGCATATCCGAATCGGTATAGCCGTAGGCGTTCATTGCCTCGATTGACATTGACGGGTCGGGCATATATCCGTTGTCGGGAGCTTGAACAGGTTCTTCTTCCTGCACCTTTCGGGCAATTTCATCAATGAAGTCGCCCACGGCGTTTTTCAGAGCATCGTCGCCGGTGTACTCTTTAGTGCTGCCATTATCCGTTGAGACCTGCGTTTCTTCGATATAAGAGTTAAGAACAGGGTCCTCGACCTCTTTAGCAACTGTTTTGATAAGAGAGGTCATAACCTCGTTAGAGCGACCGATGAAATCAGCAGGACGGCTCTTGTAGCTCTCCATTGTGGCACGGAAGTCCTCGTCGGTAATATCCACAAGCTCTGTGTATGAGGCTCGTTCCTCCAAAAACTCAAAGAAAGATTGCGTGTCATTTGTCTGCTCAACCGCATCCGAAATCAGCTCATAAGGCAAGGTCATTATGACATACTGACCTCCGGCATTGGAGTCGGGATTGAAATACACGGCTTCAAAGGTCATTGTGTCGGGATGATGATAGAACCAATCCTCATCTCCAATGGGATTTTCTGCGTACAGAGCATCCGTTTTTTCCTTGTTTACAACATCGTTTCCTCGCTCCCGTACATCACGAGCCTGCCATTCTGCGTGAGCAAGGTCGTTTGCCTGTTCCTCCGTCATGCCTTGCTCCATGAAGTAGTCCACCATTTCAAGGATATTCATTTCTTCAAGGGGCTTTTCTTCGGTCTCAATCGCCATTTCCGCCTCACGCTCTTTCATAATCTCTGCGTAATGACGGTCGATGTCGGTAATCAGTTCGGAGGAAGTCTTGTTGATGGTTTCAAGGCTTGCACGAAGCTCTTTCAGTTCCTTATCTTTCGACCACGTTGCGATATATCCGAAGCTGTTTTCGCCCGTTGCAATACCATAGTAGGCACAAACGGCAAAAGATATACTTTCGGCTTCCACTTCCTCGGTATGACGGTCTTTTTTCTGCTCGTTCAAGAACTGATACGCAGAAATCTCGCCGCCGACAAAGTTCAAGCCCTCGTCCTCGGTCAGCATGAGCCGTCCGTCCTCCGATAATTCAAGGGGCTTGGCTGTGAAAATCGAACCGGCGTGATTGACAGCGACGTAATGCTCGACCGTTACAGGCATACCGGGGTCATCGTCAGAACCACGCAAATCATAGCGATACATTCCTTCGGGAATATCAGCAGCGGCAATACGCCCATTAGAGAACAGCCCAGGAACGTCAAAGATTTCGATTTCTTGATACTTTGGAGCATTTTCCGGTTCCTCAACTTTCTTGTTGTTGTGGAGCTTGGAGTGGGCAATCTCGTGAACGACGGCAGAGACCGTCTGTATCTCACTCATACCCTCACGAATGGCGATTTTCTGCTTGTCCAGAGAAAAGTACCCGTCCGAGCCATCACGCATAGGGATAATTTCAATGGGAACGGGAGAAGACCGCCGCAGAGCTTCCATAAAGATTCCATAGTTCTGTACGTTGCCCGACAGGTCAGAAGCAAGCTGCGGTAAAGGCTTGCCGTCCGTCTGCGACACGTCAAAAACCGTTACGGGTTTGTACATCGGGATTTTGATTTCCTTTTCCTCGATGATAACCTTGCCGTCTGCATCAAGCATAGGCAAATTGGTATCGGGGTCTCGTTTCTCCTGTTCAATTTTCTTTTTGAAGGGCGTGGGAGCGATAATCTTGATTCCTTTTTCGCCCTTCATTACGTTGCGTTCAAACTGGTCTCTCCACTTGTTGAAGCCTGCCACCAAAGTGGCGTCGGGCTTCTGCATATAAATGAGCATGGTGTTGTTCACGCTGTACTTGTGGAAGCGGCTCATCGTGCGGAGATATTGGGCGTACTTATCCGACTGAAAGAGGTCTTGAATCCCTCTTTCTATGCTGTCGGTAATGTCTTTCAGCCGTTCTTTGTTGGTCTGTTTTTCATTCTCAGCCATAGACTACTCCTTTCATTTTTTGGGTACCCTCGGATTGGGTAAAAAAATTTGCCGACCTATGGGAGCACGAAAGAACCCACAGGTCGGCATTGTCCTTATTCCTTACCGAAATCCAAACTGTAGATGGTCTTTGCTCCGTCATCGGACATAACGAGTGTTGCATCGTAGGACTTGCCGGTTTTCTCGGAGAAGATACCTTTTACGAGGATTTTGCCGTCTTTCAGCAACGTCGCTGCCATTTTCTTTGTCAGCGTGATTTTCTTTCCGGTGAGGAACTTGTTATCACGCCAGAGACCGAAGCGGCAGGCGTTGGTTTCACAGAAGAAGCCCTTTTTGCTCTCGGTAACGTCGCCACCGCAACGAGGACACTTGCCAATCACATCACGACCGGACGGAAACAAAACTTCCGCACCCTTAACGACAGAATAGTTTTTGACAAGTTCACTCACCATGAGGCTGATTTCAGCCATAAACGCATCCGCATCCAGTTCGCCGTGCTCCACCATTTTCAGCTTGTGCTCCCACTCGGCGGTGAGCAGAGGGGATTGAAGCTGTTCGGGGAGAACAGTAATCAGCGAGACACCTGTGTTCGCAGGAACGAGACTTACCGTTTTCTTGGCTTTTTTACGCTCCACAAAGCCTGTAGCAATCAGCTTTTCGATGATACCGGCACGGGTCGCAGGCGTTCCCAAACCCTTACGCTCGGCATCGTCGGGCATTTCCTTTGCTCCTGCCACTTCCATAGCAGAGAGCAAGGAATCCTCGGTAAAATATGCGGGCGGCTTTGTTTTGCCTTCCTTGATTTCAGAGCTTGCGACTTTCAGCTCGTCGCCGTCTGCCAGTTCGGGAAGAGCCTTATCAGTCTGTTCCTTTTCGTTGTAGATTTTCCATCCGGGGTTCTCAACGATTTTGCCCTTGGCAGTAAAGGTATGGTCGCCGCAGCAAATCACGGCAACCGTCTCACGGAATCGGTAACTATCGCAAACGGCACGGAGTACCTGCTTTGCAATCATCATAAGGATTTCACGCTCGCCTGTAGGGAGAGTTTTAATGTCGGTCTCACCGGCGACTATCGTAGGGATGATTGCGTGGTGGTCGGACACCTTTTTGCTGTTGCAGATTTGCCCAGGCAGAACTACAGCCGGTGCCGCTTCACCACAGATACCAACCGAGCAGGCAACAACAGCGTTCACGCTGTCAGCCATATCGTCGGTGAGAAATCTGCTGTCAGTACGGGGATAGGTGCAGAGCTTCTTTTCATAGAGACTCTGAACATAGTCCAAAGTCTGCTGTGCGGTGTAGCCAAGCTGTCTGTTTGCATCCCTCTGGAGGGTGGTCAAATCGTAGAGTGCAGGAGCTTTTTCGGTTTTTTCCTTGCTCGTAACTGACTTGACCACAACAGGCTCGCCTTTCTTGGGAATGACCGCATCCGCTTCTGACTTCTTTTTGAATTTTTCGCTCGTTGCGGTAAAAGAGCCGAAGTCCAGCTCTGCGGAATAAAAGGGTTCGGGCTTGAACGCTCCAATCTCTGCTTCTCTCTGAACGAGCAGAGCCAAAGTCGGAGAAACCACACGACCGACATTCAGAGTGCGGTGGTACAGTACAGAGAAAAGACGTGTTGCATTGATACCAACGAGCCAATCAGCCCACTCACGGCATCGGGCGGCGGCAAATAGATTGTCGTACTCCTTGCCGTCTTTCAGCTCACGGAAGCCCTGTTCAATGGCGTTATCCTCCATAGAGGAAATCCAAAGACGGCAGATAGGCTTTTTACATCCGGTCATCTTGTAGATATTGCGGAAGATAAGCTCGCCCTCACGCCCTGCATCGCAGGCGTTGATAACATCGGACACATCCGCACGGTTCATCAGCTTTTTCAGCGTTTCAAACTGACTGTACTTGTCTCTGGAGATTTTGTACTTCCAGTTGGCAGGAACGATGGGAAGGTCTTCATATCGCCACTTGGCGTACTTTTCATCATAGGTGTCGGCATTTGCCAGTTCAGCCAAATGACCGAAGCCCCAGGATACGATATAATCACGCCCCTCGATGTAGCCGTCCTTGTGGTCTCTTACACCGAGAACAGAGGCGATTGACATTCCCACAGAGGGTTTTTCAGCAATTACAAGTCTTTTTGTCATGGTCGTTTTTCTCCTTGTCTTTCTTTGCGGCGTATGCTTTCGCTCGCTCACGCTCCTCGTGGAGCTTCTTCAAATGTTTCTCAAAGGCGAGGTCGTTGGCGATGTCCTCTGCGACATCTGCCAACGTAACACGCTCGACGCAGCTATCAAAAAATCTCATTATGCGTCCTCATCCTCGCTTTCTGCCTCTGCCATTACATCGGCATCGTCAAGCTCGGTTTCCTCGTCGTAGTCCTCATCGTCCTCTCCGAAGTCGTAATCGTCAAGGTCGCTGTTACCGGAGGTCTTGGTCTTGGGCTTTCTGAACTTAAACCAATACACAGCACCACCGGCTGCACCTGCAATCACAAGAATGATGATTGGCAAGAAATTAAAGGGTTTCTTTTCCTCATCGGGTTCCTCGGCAGGCTCGGCCGGTTCGGGTTCCGGTTCTACGACGGCTTCCTTGCCGGTACACTCGCTCATATTTGTACGGCAGATTTCACAGTTTGTATTGATAGCACCGACAACGCATTTATCGGTACAGGAGCAGGTCGGAGCCGCCGTTTCGCCCTCCTCACTCTCCATAAGAGCCATAAGGTCGGCTTCATCCACAAGGTTCAAGAAATACACGTTTTCGGTCTCGCCATTGCGGTCGATAACGATATAAAAGGTATTGCCGTTCTTGGACTGAACCGTGATGAACTGCTTTTCAATCTGTTCAGTGTCCTCAGTTGCGGGAGCTTCAATCTGCAGAAAGTCGTCAATCAAGGTCAGATTGCCATCGGGAGTAAAAGCAAAGGGCGGTTTTCCGTCCTCGGTCGCATCTGTATCCGTACCGAATAAGCCCCCAAAGATGCTCTCAAAGCCGGTAGTGTCACCGAACATCATTTCCATAAGATGAATCAGCATCGCAAGGTCAAGTTCGCTGTTCTGCTCGGCTTTTTCAATAAGCTCCAAATAGTCGCCGTGAACATAGCCTTTCTTTTCGGGTACGACAACTTCATACCAATCGCCCTCAGAGCCGATGACCGTTACCTCCTCGCCGGGACGGAGCTGGTCAATAATTTCAAAGTCCAATCCTGCACCTGTACGCAGATTCAAACGAGCACCGTTTGTTACGACCGTTCCGGTAGTAGTGATTTCAGCAGGGTCGGTCGCACCTTCGATTGTGATGATGAGATTGCCGTCGTTGTCGATGGTGTAGTTGAACGGGATTTCAAAGTCTGCCTCGGTCTCATCCGTTGCAGGAGCTTCGGTCTCATCTGTCACCGTGGGCTCGGTGTCGGTTGTGGTTTCAACATCGGGCGTGGTCGTGACCTCGCCACCTTCAGCGGCAAATGCCGTAACAGAAAAGCTCGCCACGCAAAGCACGACGAGCATCAAGGAAATGATTTTTTTAAGATTATTCCTCACTATTTTCTTCCTCCGTTTCAATGGTTTCAGTTTGGGACACAGACGGGATAGAGTTCTTCTTTGCCGCCACAATCAGCTCATACAGAGCATCGGGCGACAAGCCAAACTCGTGTACCATACCGAGAATGTCCGTGTTTTCGATTTGAATGATGTCAGCATCAATCTTTTTGTTTCGTGCCTGCAGAGAGGCAATCTTCGCTACGTTTTTCTCTCGTTCCTCACGCAGCTTAACAACTCTTGGGTTCATAAATCCTCCTTTATGGGCTTGGTAAACGCCCGAATGAAAGAAAGTGCTGTTGCCAGTAACTTGTGTTGATATTTGCGTACTGGATGGGGTCTCCACAATGAATCATCATATTGTTGCCAACATAGATGCCAACGTGGGAAGCCCCCGTTGTGTCATAAGTGCCCTCAAAGAAGATAAGGTCGCCCGGTCTTGCGTTTGACGGCGACACATAAGAGCAGGTATGACGGAGGCTTTCAGCACCAAGTCTGCCGATGTTCCATCCCACACCGCAGTTGTTGACTACCCAGGACACGAAACCGGAGCAATCAAAGGAAGTGTTTGGAGACGAACCGCCCCAAACGTAAGGATAGCCGAGATATTTTTCAGCTTCCTCCATCATAGCGGCGAACTGCGGGTCAGACAGAGCTTCCGCAGGGATTTCATAATCCTCATACTCGGTGTTGAAGTAGGCATCCACATAGGACGAATCGGGAAACAGGTCTGGGCGATTACCAAGAGAACTCATATAAGTCGCATACATGGAGAGCTGTTCTTCGCTCATAATGTACACAGGTACATGAGAGAGGTTGAAGTTTTCAAGCTCCACCGTGCAGATATAGTAGGTGTAAGGAACCTCAACTTCGTACTCGTAGGTCTCGGTTACGGTCTCGCCCGTATCGGGGTCTGTGTAGGTGGTGGTTCCTGTTCGGGTCTCGGTGCGGTATCGGGTCTCCGTTACCACCGTTTCCGTTAGGATATACTGCTTGTCGAACAGCATTTGAATCGTGCCGCCGACTTCATCAATCGTCCACTCACCGCCGTGCAGAGCCGATATTGCCGAAATCAGCACATAGGGGTCGTGCTCAATCTCGTCCAAATCATAGTGATACTCGTCATAGTCGTGAGTGCTTTCATAGGTGTCGAGGTACTCCTGCAGCTCTGCCTCCAGAGCACAATACTGTGCTTCGGCATCCTGCATACTCGTATCTTCCACAGCATAGGAAGAACCGCCAAAAGCAGAAACTCCGCTTTGAACCAGGACGGAGCAGGACGATACCACACTCAGCAGAAACGCCACGATGAGAAGAATTGCAACGGCAATAAGAGCACCTTTCCAATGCTTTGCAAGGAACTCTGCTGACTTCTTCGTGTTCTCGGCGGCTTTCTTTGCCGACTTCGCCGTTTTCTGTGTTGCTTTTGCCGTGTTCTTTCCGGTCTTGCCTGCTTTCGCCGCCATATATTCCTTTTTGATGGCTCGTTTCTGTTGCCATCTGGAATACGGGTTACTGGAAAACTGCGGATTCTGCCTCTGGGCTTGCTTGTTCAATGCACGGAGATTGGCTTTATCAGCCGCCGCTTCTGCGTGAGCTGCGTTGCGATAGGGTTTGAGCTTGTGGGAGCGATGTGCGGAATCTATCATCCGCACACCACTCTCGGCAGCTTCTTCCAACCTGTGAGCACTTTCAACGCCTACGTTATCTTCCTCGGATTGTCTGATTTCCCGATGGGCTGTAGCCAAAGCGGAATTGATGGGAGCCGCCGTCGCCGCATGGGTGAGCTTTGAAGTCGGCTTCTTTTTATCCACTTCCTCAAAATACAGACGTGTCGTTACCTTGCCCTCGGTATCCACGACACGCTCTTTTCGCTTGACGGTTTTCTTCGGGATTTTTGCCTCGGCTTTATCCAGCTTATCCGCCTTTTTATCCGCTTTCTGAATGGCTTTTTTCAGTTCGGGGGCGGCTCGTTCTTCATCGGTAAACTGTAGCCGTGGCGAACGCTTACTCATAAGGCATCACCTCCCGTAAAATGATAAGCGTGGGTTACTCAAGGGCGATGTGAACCGATACGTTGTCTCCGAAGATGTTGTGAATGAAAGCGGACAGCTCTGCCATCATTTCAGCGAAGTCCTCATCTTCATCGTTTTCTTCATCCTCATCGTAGTCCTCGGTCTGGCAACAGCACTCACAGTCGCCACAGCAGCACTCGCCGTCGCAAGCGAAATAGCCTGCGTCCTCCGGTTCGATAAGCTCGTTTTCCATCAGCACGGCAAGGTCTTCCTTGTTGTCGAACACGAGGTACGACTTGGGGATGCCCCAGGAATTGAACAGGTTTTCAGTGGCAGTATCATAATATTTCGCCATTTTGATGAGATTCTGATTCCCACGGTTGGGAGTGAGCTTTGCGACGTGGTGGGTAAGCTGCTTCACGAACGAATAAAGCATCACCTTTTCGTCGATGTGCCGGATATAGTCATCCTCGTGAATCAGATATTCTTTGTTGCACATGGTTATCAAACCTCCTTTTCGGTTTAGCCGCCCTGCGTCTGCTCCTGCGGCTTGGTGGTCATAATGCGGTACAGCTCGGTGTCTTTCGGGAACCTGTCCACGAAAGGCAGAATAACGGAGCCATAAAAAAGCAGCCCTTCGCCTTCGCCGCTATGGGTTACATACGAGAGCTGATGGGGAGAAATATTCAAATGCTTTGCGAGAATCTGACGGTCGCCCGATGCCTGGTTGAGCATATAGATATAGTCGGAGTTCTCAAAGATATTTTCGACCTCACGGGAGGAAAGCAGGTCTTTCACATTCTGCGTGATGCCGGTCGGAATACCGCCCCATTTTCTGAAACGCTTCCAGATTTCTACCGAGTATGCCGCTGTCTGCTCCTCCTTCAAAAGCAGGTGCATTTCGTCGATATAGTATCTGGTGGACTTCCGTGCCTCTCTGTTGACGGTTACTCTGTTCCACACCTGGTCTTGAACAATGAGCATACCGATTTTTTTGAGCTGTTTGCCAAGCTCTTTAATATCATAGGACACGATACGGCTGTGAATATCCACGTTGGTTCTGTGGTTGAACACATTGAGCGAACCGGTTACATAGATTTCAAGAGCCGTTGCGATATAGTGGGCTTCCTTTTCTTCCTGCTTCAGCAAGGCGTTATACAGGTCTTCAAGGATTGGCATATTTTCGGGCTTCGGGTCTGCCAGGTAGTCCCGATATACCAAACGCACACAACGGTCGATTATCGTCTTTTCAACGGGCTGCAAGCCCTCTTTGCCGCCGACGATAAGCTCGCAGAGAGACAAGATAAAGTCGGATTTCAGCGACAGCGGATTTTCCTCGTCGCTGTAATTGAAGTTCAAGTCCATCGGATTGATATAGTGCGGAGAGGTCGGAGAAATGCGAATGACCTGCCCGTGAAGTCGCTCAACGAGAGGTCCGTATTCCGCTTCGGGGTCGCAAATGATAATATCATCATCGGTTACGAGGAATACGTTGGCAATCTCACGCTTGGCACTAAAGGACTTACCCGAACCCGGCGTACCTAAAATCAAGCCGTTAGGGTTTTTCAGCTTCTTCCGGTCAACCATGATAAGGTTGTTGGAAAGGGCGTTGATACCGCAGTACAGAGCCTCGGCACCGTTCTGGAACAGCTCTTGGGTCGTAAAGGGCACAAAAATAGCGACACTTGATGTAGTCAAGCCTCGCTGAATTTCGATTTGATTGAGACCCAAGGGCAAACTGCTCATAAGACCTTCTTCCTGTTGGAAGTCGAGCCTTGTGAGCTGACAGTTATATTTCTGTGCAATACTGGATGCCTGGAACACGTTATTGCCTAGCTGCTGTTTGTTGTTTGCGGTGTTGAGTACGAGGAACGTCATAAGGAACATACGCTCGTTACGGCTCTGTAAGTCCTGCAGGATTTTCTTCGCCTCGTTGCCGTAGGTGGCAAGGTCGGACGGAATGATGTCCATATCGTAGCCGCTTCTCACAGCCTTTTTCTGTTCCTCAATGGTCATCTTCTGCAAATCGGTGATTTTGCGTTTGACCGTCTTGATTGCCTTGGTCTGGTCAACAGACTGAATGTGCATCGTAACAATCAAACTGGATTCCATATCGAGGAAGTCAGCGAGCATACGGTCGTTGAGTTCGGGAGCAAGAATCTGCAGGAACGATACCGCACCGAGCTTTTTGCCTACGCCAAACTCCTTGCCGTTACGGAACTCAAAAGAAGACGGGGCGATAAAGTCTTTCACGGAAAGACCGCTTGGAGCAAGCCACTCCCACTCAAAGTTGAAGTCGATGTGCTCGTCGATGTGGAACATCCCATGCATGAGAGCCAAACGCTGTTTGCCGTTCAAGGGTTCAGCCGCTACGCCAAGCCTCTTGAAGTTGTTGAGCAGGTCGGTCTCAATGCGGTCAAGTCTCGGCTTTGCCGCTTTGACATTGGCAGCTTCGATGCCGAAGGTCAGATACTTGGTCTTGATAAGACCGTTATTGCCACGGGCAAGCTGACTGCGGAGCATTTCCGTGTATTCCTCACGGATGTTATCGAAGTCGTCGCCCTGCGAGGGAATGACGATGCTCTGACCGTAGGTGTCCTTGTTTGCCGCCATATTCATAAACGATAACTGGAACTTAACCGAGCTGTCAAAGTAATTAAGGAAATCACACCAGCCATCAAAGATAGCCGTTTTATCTTCGTTCTGATTGAGCTGATAGTTGATGTCCTGGAACTGAATGGTTTTTGTGAAGTAGCCGGGTTTCACACGGCACACACCGTCGGGAAACATTCGCTCAAACGGTATGCTGTCCTGTGCCGACTTCTTTTTACTGTCTTGGTTTTTCGCCCGTGCGATGGCGGCATCAATTTGCTTTTTTTCCGCCCTCGTGAGCTTGCGTTTTTCGGACAATACGATATACCTCCTTGTCGAGATTTTCCTGTCGCTCCAAAACCGCATAGAAGTTGTTGGTCTTATACGGTCTTTGTTTCGGGCGAAGGAAGCAGACCTGCACGATGTTTCGGACAATCTTTTCAAGGGGCTGTCCGTTCTTTTCGTACATAGCCAGAAGCATGAACGGCAACAGCACGATAACCATAATGATTGCTGCCACGCTTGTGTTCATAAAGCTCTTGCACAGAAAAAACAGAGGCACAGCTACAGCCGCACCGGAGCCGAAGCAAACGAGCTGGCGTTTTGTAAGGTTGAAAAGTACCTTTGTCTTAACTGCGGTTAAGTCTTTGGGTACGGGCACATAAGCCATAGTGAATCACCTCCGTTTTTAATGTGCCGAGAAGATAGATTTTGCCATAGAACCTGTCTTGAACAGGGTGAAACACAAAAGTACCGTGTAGCCCATACAAGTCCAAATAGCGGAACTGATGTCTGCATCAACGGCGATGTTCCGAACGAGAGCCGCATAAATCGCCACGCAGACGATAATGAGAAATGCCTGGAACGCTAACGCAAACAGGGAGCGAAGATAATTCTGTCCCATATTGCCGCCTTCCTTGCTGACCATCGTTGCCATCGGAATCGGAGCAACAGAGGTCACGAGATAAATTTCAATCATACGACCGTAGGTGATGATGAAAATGCAGATTGTGAGTGCCCAAGTACAGATGCCGACGAACAAGCTCTGGAACCACAAACCGAACAACGGTCCGATGTCCATAGCCATGAGCCTGTCTTCCAAATCCACAACAACGGAGTTAATGTCGATGGAAGCATCACTTGAAATCACGCCTGCAGCACTATTCACAACGCTTTGTCCTACATCGAAAACGCCCATCACGATGTTCCAAGTGTTTGTTACAATAAGGACGGCACACGCCGTTTTGAAAATCCACTTGAAGAACATCCATGTGTCCACATCGCCGTGCATATTGTTCTTATCCGCTACCATCTGGATTAGCTCCATTGTCATAACGAACGCAAGAATTACACCGGCAATCGGAATTATGACATTATCCGAGAGAGACCGTATCATGTTGTAGATTGTGCCGTTCCACGCCTGCGGAGTTGCACCGACTTGACCTGCGATTTCACCAACCTGTTGATTTACGCTGTCGAACATACCGGAGAGATTACTGACGATACCGCCAACTAATACCTCTTTCAGCCATTCAGCAATCGAATCAAGAATCATTCCCATAGACGGCGAATCCCTCCTTTCCGGCTCCCACCCGTGTTACCGAGTAGGAGCCGAGAGTGTTAGTCTGTTTGTGTGTCAAGTGGTGCGATTAGACGGTGAACAGACCGGAGAGCAGAGGGACGAGCGTGATGCCGATGAGGGCAACGCCGCCGCCAGCCATGAGCTGCTTTATCCCCAATTAGGTGTAAAACTCTGCTCGATGGCGGGCGGCGGCGTACAAAA
>ERZ1027181.365-NODE-365-length-23051-cov-7.245782_pt1 | contig 23051 bp, 32 predicted proteins | sample MGYA00519247_ERZ1027181 | MGnify/ENA primary metagenome ERZ1027181 (study PRJEB26926, sample SAMN06164415) | human gut metagenome | biome: ENVO:00009003; feature: ENVO:2100002; material: ENVO:00002003 | host: Homo sapiens | place: USA | collected 2012 ...
AAAATGCCGATACCCGTTTTCTATGCCTATTGCCTGTCAATTCTCACATCATACCTCCTGAGCCAATATTCTATCTGCAAGAGGTAAGCGAAGATCTGCGGCGAGGTCATAAGCTGACCGTACCAATTCCCCTCAAACAGTGTCGGATCGTCGCACAGCCGTAACAGCTTTTCACGGCTGACGATCTCGGTAAGGCGGCAATCCTTGTCTGCAAGCACCGCCCTCATCCTGCGGATAACTTCGGCAAGATAGGTTGGATTGTGGGTCTTTGGATACGGCGATTTCTTGCGCCAGAGTACATCGTCGGGCAGTATGCCTTTCATAGCACGGCGGACAATGCCTTTCTCCCTGCCGCCTGCCGCCTTTATCTCCCACGGAATATTGAAAGCGTAACGGGCAATCCTATGGTCGCAGAACGGCACCCTGACCTCAAGCCCGTGAGCCATACTCATCCTGTCCTTGCGGTCAAGCAGACATTGCATAAACCAATAGAAGTTCAGCATGAACATCTCACGCATACGTCTGTCCTTGCGGCTGTCGGTATCGAGATATTCGGTGTTCTTAAGCGTTTCGTTACAGCAGAAGTTGACATAATCATTCGGGTCAATGTCACCCAGTATCCCGTCGCAGAGCAGACCCGCACGGGATGCGGTCGAGCAAGCCCACGGGAAGCCAGGTCGGTACAGTATCTCCTCGTTGTGATACCACGGGTAGCCGCCGAAGATTTCATCTATACACGCACTATAACATTCATTACTACAAAGGCATTTTCGGGAACACTGTCAGATTAAAATCATCGACAGATACGCCTTTATAAGCGCCGCTTTTTGCTTTTGAATACTCGGCGTGGTCGATTACTTCTTTAAGCACTCTGTTTTTATCAGCCGGAGTGCTCAGAGTGTCGTATATTTTCAGAACGTGTTCAACTTTTGGAATAAACTCTGATTTCTCGGTCAACAGCTTTTCCATAGATTCAAGCTGTTCTGACAGTTGTTCATATTCCGCTTTGGCTTTTGTGATTCTTTCTGTTACAGAAACAGATCTCTGACGGAACATATCGGGCGTATATATGCCTTGTTCAAGCAGATCGCACATACCGTCAAGCTGTTGTTGTAGCGTTGCGACTTTTTTCTTAGCACTTTCAACAGAGGATTTCAGCATATCTATAGAGCTAGAGCTATTCTTCTTGCTTTGCTTCTCCTTGAGCTTGTATTTTTCTGCCCATTCTTTTAGCGTATCAAGTACACGTTTTTCGACTATATCATACGGGGTCGATACGTTATCGCAATAGCGGTAATGGCATACAAGATACGGAGGTTTACCTTTCGTACTCGGACTTCTCAAAGTCATTTTATGACCGCAATTTTTACATATCACTATTCCGGCAAGAGAGCCTTTAAGTTCTTTCTTGTATCCGACAGGTGGCGGAGGTATAGACTTGATTTTGCGCTGTGCTTTATCATACAGCTCCTGTGTGATTATAGCTTCGTGAAGACCTTTTGATAGCACACAGTTTTCATCGAGGGTTACAGGACGGCTTGTTACCGTTTTTCCGTCTACTACAGTTTTTTTGTTCCTGCGGTATCCCCATCGAATAAAGCCTGCATACACCGGGTTTGTGATTATATCACGCAGAGTTTCTTTGCTCCAGTAATCGTTCCGATACGGCTTTATGCCTAAGCTGTTAAGTTTGGTAGCTATTTTGCTAAGTCCTGCATCTTCACCGTCAAGGCCGTTGACATACCAGTCATATATCTGCTTTATGACTTCTGCCTGTTCGGGAATAATGCGGAGCGTGTTTCCTTTATCATTCGGGATTTTTATTTTCTCATACCCGTATGGTGCTCTGCCGGCAATGTATTTTCCCTCACTCGCAGAAGCTCTCCTGCCACGCTGAAGACGGCGGTTAATGGTTTTGTACTCTCTGCGACTCATGAATAGCCCGAACTCGAAATACTCCTCGTCAAATTCGTTGTTCGGGTCGTAAACTTTCATAGGAGTGTATATTTTTGTGTTGCTGTACTTAAAAGTCTGAGCGACAAGCCCCTGATCCATTGTATCGCCACGAGCCAGACGTTCGACCTCGACAACAAGTACGCCGTCATATAGCCCCTGTTCCACATCGGCAAGTAACAATTGCATTTGCGGACGTGTTGCAATGCTTTCTCCGGAAACGACTTCTTCATAGATTTTAGCTATGCGAAGTCCCTCGCACTTTGCGTAATCGAGCAGCAGTTTCCTGTGACGGGCAAGGGTTTCGCCTTCTCCACGCTGTTCGGCTTCGTTGTCCTTACGGGATTTACGCAGGTATATAGCATAATCGGGCATTGTGATACCTCCTTTTTATAGTTTTTCCACTGGTGAATTTGTAGTGTGCTGTAATATTTCTTATTTCTACATAAAACACAAACAGAAACGAAAAAAATTTTACAAAATGTATATTTACATCTTGCTCTTTATATGATATAATGAAACCTGGAATGAAGAAAATGAATAACACTAAAGGATACGACACATTATTTAAGTGCTGTATCAGATGGTGAGTTTTTATATTCACTTCATAAAGGGGCCTTTTGTACGGTGCATGCTTGCATGTGCTTTAGTCAAAAGGCTCTTTTCTTTTTCCCCATTTTAAGTAGTCATACACTCTAATTAAACGTCTTATATTTGTTCGAGTTTGTGGATTAGATGAAGCAAGTATATTTTTGTCTTTAAACAAGTCAGACAAAAATTGTTCAAGCTGTTGCAGGTCAAATTCATCTTCTGTTAAGTAAGCCATGTATCTAGTTGATTTTTCCAAATCATCTTTATAATATTTTTGTATGCTAGAAACTGAATGGCAGTCACTGGTTAAAGATGAACGCGCATTTTTTATTGATTTTGATATTATCTTGTCAAAGGTTTGTGCCCTAGCGTATTCGGTGCATTCTGGAAATTGTTTAGTAGCTTGACTTAAAAGTTTATGAACTGGCACTTTATCTGAATTTTGTTTGCGAATTGTAGAAAACGCACATTCAAGTAAATCATCAGCAGAAAAGCAGAGATCACCTAATACTATGTTACGATACCAATCATCGCCGGTAATGCCTTTTAGCCCCTTTTTACCTATATTATCTGTTTTTCCTATTATAGATAATACGAGATCATCATCGGAAACTCGCTCGTCATCAAAATCGGTAACTTGTATTTTTGAAGTTGCTTTACTGTTAATTGCAAAATTGTATATTTCTTGTTTGAATAGACGCAACAACTTTACAGGCAATTTTGATTTTCTTTTTAACAATTCCTCATAAATAGGCAGAAAATCAGCTGTTATAATTCTAGTCATTAACAAAGGATATGTATCTATCATTAATGTATATTGGGCTATTTCCGGTTCTGTTTTTGAACTATCGTATTCAATGAACACGAACCGATCGCACAATTGATTGAGTTGTTCTTCATTTAAACAATCGACTATTGAATGTATAATGTCAAGGATATTACGATCGTTTATCGAATATCCCATGAAAATAATTGGGTATTCCAAAAAAATCGTCATTAATTTAGCTGCCAAATACGCGCTTTTCCTGTTAAATTCTGCATAATCAGAAGAATTTATTACAATCGAGTTAGGCTCTTCTATGGAACCGTGTATTTTATAGATTTCTGCGACACCTTGAATGGCGGAAAAAATTAGCTGATTTTGTCCCACGTATTTTTTGTAATCAGTAAAATGATCCTCTAAGAAAGAATCGTAATTGGTAGTTATAACACCAGCAATACTTTTTTTAGATGCCGATATTAACTGGTTAATTTCATTTTGGTATTCGTAGTTAATAGAAGTATTATTTTTTATGTAATTTGCAATTTCTGCTTTAAATGGTGATACTCCTTGTTTTACTTGGTCTTTAACTATTTGACTTTTGGATCTTATTGTTGGGTCTGTAAACCATTTGTTATCAAAATCGTGTTGAATCAATTCTGCTATTTTAGGCATTAAGCCATATTTGAGATCTTCTGAATTTGCTTTATTTTCATAATAGTTATACGCAAAATCATCAGAATTAATCTTCTTAGTCATTTCTTGAAGAAGCCCTTTCCAATCAGGAAGGTTTATATATCTTCTTGACATACCTGAGCCAATAAATAAGAACGGAGACGATGGGAATTTTTTAGTAACATCTGTTAAGGTCATATGGTATATCCTTTCCATCACTTTAACCGCTTAATAACAGCGACCGCTTTTCCGATTGTCATTATAGTTTTATTTCAATTTACGCCCACGGCGGAGCGTTGCGTCAATTTCTTTATCCAGTTTTGCTATCTCTCTGTCAAGCTCCTCCTCACTTGGAACATTGTCATATTTTTTCATCGTTCTTTGTGATACAAAATCTGTTACAAGCGTATTATTGCCTGCAAGAATGTCTGCAACAATTTTCTTGAATGTCGCAAAACTGACGATAGAATCAGGAATTTCGAGCTTTTGACAAGCAATAAGCATTTTAGGTACATAATAGTCTTTGTATTCATAAATAGCTTTTTTGACAGCCGGAGCGATGATAAGCTGATAAGAGGCTAAATTTCCGCCATCTTCTAATCCTGACAAATCTATGCGAAGAGTGTAAAGATAGTACTGTAAACTTTCCTCGTATTTCTTAGAACTTTTAGACAGTTCAGCTAAAGAAAGCAGTACGTTACGATAAGCACAGTATTGTTGCTCTTGCAAAGTGTCGTTAAGTCTTCGGTTAAGTATAGCTTTCGCTACTTCATCAGGCTCAATGTCTTCAAGATTTCTTTTCTCTGAAATATACTCGTCAACTGTAATACCGTATCTCTGGTACTCTAAAGCTGTCAGCAGTTCGGCGTGCTTTTTGATAAAATCATTTCCTGCGTCCGTAAGAATACAGTCGGTAACGCCTTTTATTGTTCCGGAATGCTGTAATAAACCTCTGCCTATCAGCTGTTCTTCCTTTGAATGAGGATCGTCTATTTTGCATTCATAGTGCATCCATTTTGGAAAAGAACTGTGCTTTCCTTTAACATACCAGTTAAGAAAACGAGTATTAGCAAGATCATCATCTGCATTTGTTGGTTCGGCAAGAGGCACTGCAGAAGTCGGGTTGTTTTCTACAGGCTGTTTTTTCTTACCGAAGAGTAAATTAAATAGGCTCATTTGTCACCTCAGACCGTTTTTATTATCTGTTTTACAAGTCCAAGCACTCTCAGTCTGTTAACTTCTTCTTTTTCAAAGTGCCGTGTTTTGTATTCGGGATTGATGGAAATAAGGTCAACCCACGATTTGTCATACTTGACTTTTTTCACAACGGCATCTTCGCCGTCTATCAGAACGACAGCTATCTGTCCACTGTCAACGCTGTCCTGCTTGTGGATTACTATGGTGTCGCCGTCTTCTATTTTAGGATACATACTATCGCCGGCGACCTTTATTGCTATGGTTTCTTTAGCTTCATACGGATTACGGATAACTGTAGGTATATAATCTATAATACAGTCCTGAGCAGTAGCACCGAAACCTGCTGAAACGCTTTCATAAAGTGGAATGTTATATATCCCGTCTTTTATAACATAAGCTATGTTGCTTTTTTCTGGATTGTTTTCTTCGTCATCCCAACCCATCAAAGTGCTGGGGGTAACTCCTAACGCTTTGGCAAGAGCAACAATGGTTGATTGATTTACATCCAATACATCAGATTCGATTTTTGAGATGCTCGCTTTTGTGGAATACCCGATTCTTTCCGCAAGCGCAGATTGAGTTAAACCGGCTTTTCTGCGAAGTTCTCGGATTCGTCCGCCTAGTGTCATAATATCGCATCCTTTCTACTTTTAATTATATAGCTAAGTTGCGATATTGTCAACTAAAATTTACATATTGGTTTCTAAAATGTAAACAATAATTCACTGCATTTTTTGTGCATAATGCAGAAAAGTGTTAATACGGGTTGACATTTTGGAAACTTAGTGCTATTATTGCATTGTGACAGGAAGGAGGTTAAAAGTGACAAATAGCGAACTGTTAAAGGCAATTGCAAAAAAGAAGCATATTACGCTACAAAAGTTAGCAGAGATTTCAGGATTGACACGTCAGGGATTGTATAAGAAACTCGATAATGAAAGCGAGTTTAAAGCAAGTGAAATACAGAAAATTTCCGCTTGTCTCGGACTGTCGAATAGCGAGAAAAATGCTATTTTTTTTGCATGTTAAGTTTCCAAAACGGAAACAATTGCAACAACCGGAGGAGGTGAGAAAGTTGAAAATAGTGGAAGTGAAAAAGTCGTTATCACGTTATGAAAAAGTATTATATTACCCGATATTCAATGGGGAAGAAAAAGAGTGTGCCTCAAAAATCACCGAGCAGTTGAAGGGAATGACGATTTACGAGGCACAGCAGTTGCTTTCAAAGGTATCAAAAGCGATTGTTTCACCTATAAGATTTCTCAATTCTTTTGAAATCTCATTGAATTTTTTGATGTATTCTTCCACAGTCATAGAAGATATATCACAGGCTTTTTCGAGATATAGCATAGCGAGCTTATCTATACGATCTAACTGTTGGGAATAATCCATTTCAAACATCTGCATTGTCCTCCTTTCTATGCATGATATCAATATTATATCATAGAAAAAGGACGATTGCAATAAACTAAGCAAGATGTGGTTCTTTGAACCATAGGTTACTTGATAGCTATAAGACAACCCACAAACCACATACATTTATAAGGAGGTGATACTATGAAAAAATACGGACCTGTACCTGACGGTCATGTAGTAAAGGACTACTACATAGGTCACACGCACATTAAGATATGTGACGACTGCTACCGCGATAAGACACCGGAAGAGCTGGAAGCGCAGCGGCAGAGATTATCGGATCTCTGTTATGAACTGCTCGAAAAACAGGCAAGACGTGAAGCACTCGAAAAGGCGAGCGCAAACTATTGATAAAAACAAGGAAGTCCAAAAAAGGACAAGCCTTACAGGAGGTAAAAATGAAAATATCTAAGATAATTGCCTGCATACTCTCCCAGCTCCTACGCTTGTGGATAACAGCGTGTGCGGCCGTGATGATGTACATACCGATGTCAGCACTGGCGTATGCCGAACGTGGCTATAAAGCCGTAGGCGGCGAAATGCTCCCCGTAGCGATAGTCGCTGTTGCGGTGTGGTACGGGCTGGGGTGGCTAATGCGGGAGTGGTACAATAATATGATAGGAGGCGGACACGATGACAGATCTTGAACGAATCGCCAAAGAAGCCACCGATCACGGTATGACGTATGGCGAGTATGTTGCCTGGAAGGCAAGAGCCGCACTTGAGCAACAGCAAAACTACCGCCGGGCAAGGCAGGTGGCAGAACTGAATAGGAAAAGAGGTAAGAAGAAATGAAGTTTACGGTTAGCACAACGGTTGCTACTTACGAAGAGGTAGCGGCAATTGTTCAGGCACTTGTTGGTATTGTGAACAATATCAATGTAACAGACTGCGAAGGCGAGGACAACAATGGCGATAATAATTAGATACAACAAGCCAATTATCAAGACTGCCGCAGAAATGGAACCGGGCGACATCTTCCGCACCGAGTATGGTAATTACGGCAACTGGTGTGAGTTTGTCTTTGAAAGCTGTAATGCATACCTTTTCAATATTACAGAAATACACTTTCATAAAAAAGGACATACGCAAAGCGAAACGTGCTTCAGTATGACAGACATAAACAAAGTGGTCTATGAGGTTGTCGGTAGAGAATCAGCATAAAAGAAAAGGCTGTCACAAGGACAGCCATAAAACAAACAAAAACGTTATTACTGTGATTATATCACAGCATGAAAGGAATGTCAATTGATAAAAGACAATTATACCTTTAAAGAAATAATCGAGGCGCAGAAAAAGCCTCTTGAAGAGAAAATACATCTATCTGTGGATGTTCTCAGAAAAGCGTATGCTCTGAGTCGTCACAATGTGGCAATTGCCTTTTCAGGTGGGAAGGACAGCACGGTTGTTGCTGATCTTATAGAACGCTTTTTGCCAACAGAGTTTTCAAAAACATTCTGTATATTCGGTAACACAGGCGTTGAATTTCCTGAGAGCTTGAAATTTGCACGGAGCTATGGCAAGGAACACTTCGGAGAACGCTTCAAAGAAACTAAGTTTCTTGAGTTAAAAGAGCCTGAACTTAGATACGATTTCGCAAAAAAGATAGTACAGCGACTTGAAGAAGAAAACGCACTTGATGAAATTTTAAAGCCGGACGGAAAGTTGAAAGGTCAGAAAGCATTGATTAAAGCGGCAGAAAAGAGAGAATATATCCTCGACCGTTCTAATTGCTTCCCTATCGGTACAAAGATGACATTTGCATACTGCTTAGAGCAATACGGCGCTCCTCTTCTCGGTAAATCTGCGTCAAAACTTGACGCTCATCGTATAAACATCGAATGCTTTTTGAAATACTCAGACACTGCTTCGGAAAAAGAAGAACTGAAAGAGTATTACGACACATTGAGAGAATGTAAATACTCTCAGCATTGTTGCACGTTACTCAAAAAGAAACCGAGCGAAAAGATACAGGCAGAGCTTGATTGCGATGTTATTATAAAGGGACTTATGGCGGCAGAGAGCCATACAAGAATGGTAAATGTAGCAACAAGAGGTCATATTTTTGCAAGCCATAGACCTCATGTTAAAGATGGCTCATTCTATCATGTATCGCCGATTGCGATGTGGACCGATGATGACATTTGGGAGTATATCCATAAATATGATGTAGAGTATTCGAGCCTTTATGACATTACATACACCGATAAGGATGGCGAAGAAAAGTATATCAAGCGCAACGGATGTATGTTTTGCGGTACGGATATTCAGTTCAAAGATAATCATCTTTCTGTTCTTCGACAAACACATCCTAAAGCATATCGTGTTTGTATGGATCAGTATGGATATAAGCATGAGTTAAACAAGCTCTTTGAAATGAAGAAAAATCAAAACATCTTAGCGGCAACAACCGATTTAGGCAGAACAGCAAGAATGATAGATGCAGCAGGAGAACAGCTTACGCTTCTTGACGTGCGACCTTGCGCTTATGATGATTTTGCCGAGATGGTTGATCTGAAAGGAACGGGACTTGATAATGAATACGATCCTGATGCATAATAACTGGCTGGCAATGAAGGTAATGCTTCTCATCGGACCTATAACACAGGACGAGTTCTGGACGGCAGTACCTAAGGCACACGCAAAGCTGTGGCGGATAGTCGAACGTGAGGGCAATCCGGATGGCAAGAGACTGACGGTTGATTATGCGGTACAGCTGATAGCAGAACAGATAGAAGCGGGCAGAATGGCGGATTTCACGTTAAAAGAGGCTGCCGTATGATCTGCTCTCACTGCGGCAAGACCGCAGAGCAAAATAACAACTGGGTATTATGCCCGTACTACAAATATGCACCGGTGTGTATGACGCACTGCTACAGCGATTGCAAAAGGTTTGATATGGCGGTCGGGAAGTGCGTATACACGCTTAGAAAAGCAGAAAGGAACGGTAAAAAGTAATGCCGGAAATAAAAACGCATTGGAAATTGCTTACGAATCCGAATTACCTCGGAGCGTACTCGCTTCCGAACGGTCAGGACATAGTAGTCATAATTGATTATGTCCGCCGTGAAGAAATAGTAGGCGTAAACGGTAAAAAAGAATACGAGGTAGTGGCACACCTCAAGAACGGTCAGAAGCCGTTTATACTGAATAAGACAAATATGAAGCAGATACAGAAGCTGTACAACGCTCCATATATAGAAGACTGGGCAGGCCGTGCCATACAGGTATATTTTGATCCGACGGTTGTGTTTGCAGGAAAAAAGGTCGGCGGACTGAGAATACGTCCGACAGTACCACAGATAGCTCAGACCGAAAGGACTTGTGCCGACTGTGGAAAAGAAATAGCAGGTAACGGCAAATTCTCTGCCGAGCAGATAGCTCAGATGTCATACGATAAGTACGGCAAAAGTCTTTGCTGGGACTGTTCACTGGCAGAAAAACAGAAGATCGAAAGCAGAAAAGCACCCGATGCATTAGGAGGTAACGCATGAAAACAACAAAAATCAAGATCAAGAACCTGTTCGGTATCTCAGAAACCGAGCTTGACGGACAGTCGGTTGAAATAACCGGCACAAATGGCGCAGGCAAGACATCTGTAATTGATGCAATACGCTATGCCCTGACAAATCGCTCCGACCGCTCTTATGTCCTCAAAAAGGGTGAGAATGAGGGCGAGATCATCATAGAAACCGACAGCGGATTGTACATAGATCGCAAGAAAAGAAGCGGACAGGCGGATTACAAGTCTATCAAGGAAGGCGGACGTGATGTTCCTGCTCCCGAAAGCTTCTTGCAGTCGATATTTACGCCACTGCAGATAGATCCTGTCAAGTTTATCGCTCTCCCCGAAAAAGAGCAGAACAGAATAATCCTTGATATGATAGATTTCGACTGGGATCTGAACTGGATAAAGGAACAGTTCGGTGAGATACCGAGCGGCGTTGATTATCAGCAGAACATTTTACAGGTACTATCAGACATTCAGAGCGATCACGGCGATTATTTCATTGAAAGACAGGATATTCAGCGTGAAATGCGCCATAAGCGGGCATTCATCGAGGATATAGCAAAAGACATACCCGAACATTTTGACGCTGAAAAATGGGACAAATATGATGTTGGCGGCGTATATGCAAAGATAACGGAAGCACAGCGCAACAACAATCTTATCGACCGTGCAAGAGCTTTTATGGACAGCTATAACAACAAGGTAAGGGGCTATGAGGCTGAGAAGGAAATAGAGCTTTCTAATGAAAAGAGCCGTATTTCTGCCGAAAAGGAAAGCCTTATCGCTGAGATTGAGCGCAAAAAGGCGGAGATAAAGGCGGCTGAGGAAAAGCTCGGTACATTCGATACAATCTATGCGGATAAGCTGGCGGTCGCTGAAGCTACCTACCGTGAGAAGATAGCAAAGCTTGACGGCGATATGAAAACAGCGCAGGACTGCCTTTCAAAAGAGCGGATAGACACATCAGCGCTTGAAGCTGAGGTAAAGACAGCAGAAGCGATGAAAAAGCATCTGAACGAATATAACCGCATGGTGAATATGGAATCAGAGGTCAAGGCGCTAAAAAACAAAGCGGACAAGCTGACAGAGAAGATAGAGCTTGCACGCAGTCTGCCGGGTATGATACTTGAAAATGCAACGATACCGATTGAGGGCTTTACAGTTGAAAACGGCATACCTCTTATTCACGGCTTGCCGGTCAGCAATCTTTCCGAGGGCGAAAAGCTGAACCTTTGCATTGAGGTTACTGTTTCAAAGCCCAACGCTTTACAGCTGATACTTATTGACGGCACAGAAAAGCTCAGTACCGAGAACAGACAGCATCTGTACGAAAAGTGCAAGGAAAAAGGCTTGCAGTTTATCGCTACAAGAACAACGGACGGAGAGCTGGAGGTAAACTACTTATGATAGAAGTAAACTCGGAAAACTATTTCAGCCCTGAGATGAACAGAAAGTACATGGGCTCATCTCAGTTCAAGGCATTTAAGAAATGCGAAAACTCGGCACTGGCTGAACTTAACGGAGAGTACGAGAGGGAGGTTACGACTTCTCTCCTTGTTGGCTCTTACGTTGACGCACACTACGAGGGGACGCTCGACATTTTCAGAGCGCAGCACCCTGAGATATTCACACGAAACGGCGATCTGAAAAGCGAATACAAGCACGCAGAAACTATGATACAGCGTGCAGAAAGAGATGAGCTGTTTTCAAGGTATATGGCAGGCGAAAAGCAGGTTATCTTCATCGGTGAGATAGCCGGTGTGCCGTATAAAATCAAGGTTGACAGCTATCATCCGGATAAAGCAATAGTTGATCTGAAATGTGTTAAGGACTTTGACGAGGTATATAACTCTGAGTTTGGAGCATGGCAACATTTCATTGATTACTGGGGCTATGACATACAGGGTGCGATCTATCAGGAAATCGTAAGGCAGAATACAGGCAAAAGTCTGCCGTTCTATATAGCGGCGATAACGAAACAGAAGCCTGAGCCCGACTTGCAGTTATACTACATACCGCAGGAAAATCTTGACGAGGCACTCTTTACAGTAAGGACCTTATCGCCACGTTACAAGATGATAAAGGAAGGTAAACTGACACCTCTGAGGTGTGAAAAGTGCAATTACTGCCGTCACACTAAGGTGCTTTCGGAGATAATAAACTACAGGGACGAGATAATCGACAGTAATATTGAGGATATGGAGGACTAAATGTACAACAAGGCAATTCTTATGGGGCGTATCGTAAACGACCTTGAACTTAAAACCACGCCGTCAGGCGTATCTGTGCTGTCATTTAGAATAGCGGTTGACCGCAGATTTCAGACAAAAGGCGAAGAAAAAAAGACCGATTTTCTTAACATTGTTGCATGGCGTAACGAAGCGGAATTTATATCAAGATATTTTGCTAAGGGACGTATGATACTCATTGAGGGCGAAATTCAGACGAGAAGCTATCAGGACAAGAACGGCAATACAGCATACGTTACCGAAATAGTTGCTGACCGTTCGACATTCACGGGTGAGAAAAAGGATAGCAGTTCTTCCGGTACGACAGGTTATACGCCCGCACCTGCGGCTGCTTCGTATAATGCACCGGCAAGCTCGGCAGTAGTAGCACCCGATGACGATGATGATTACCCGTTCTGATGAGGTGGCTATGAGTTTTGATAAAAAGACATTTATGAAAACCGTCACCGTTATCTATGATACAAGGGAGCAGCAGAACAAACATATTATTGACAAGCTCGGCGAGTGCGGAGTAATGACGGAAAAAAGAAAGCTCGATTTCGGTGACTATTCGTTTATGGCGGAGGGCAGGGACTTTTCTCTGTCTTGCGCTGTAGAACGAAAGGCAAATGTAGACGAGATATATAACAACATTATGCAGGACAGGGCACGCATAGAAAAGGAAATGAGCGCCGCTTCACAGCTTGCGAACGGTTTTACATTGCTTCTTGAAAATGTAAGCTCGTGGGGTGCGTTAAAGTCCTATCAGGTGCCTAAATGGCAGATGGATATGTCGCCACAGCGAAAGAATAAGGATATAGGCGCCAATGTCTATGCCACGCTGAAAGCGTGGAGCAGTGCAAGCAGATACGGTTTTTCCGTTGAATTTGTAGAAGATCCGAAAGACACGGCAGGCAAAATGCTTGAGATTTTCTATTACTACTGGCGCAATTACAAAGAACTGACGCAGGCTCGGAGGTGATCTGATGGCTGATATTGAGGGCGGTTACATAAAGCTGTACCGCAAGATGACTAAGTGGCAATGGTACTCAGACGAGGTAATGTTCCGAGTGTTTATGCACTTGTTATTGACGGCAAATTACGAGCCTGCATACTGGCGGGATGTGAAAATTGAACGAGGCCAGACGGTCGTAAGTCTTGCAAAATTGGGCGCAACGCTGAATTACAGTAAAGATACAGTTTTGAAGGCACTTAAACGTCTGGAAAGCAGCGGAGAAATAACACGCCGACCGACCGCTCGATACACCATTGTTACTATATCTAACTACAATGAGTATCAGGATAAGCCGACCGATAACCGACCGCCGACCGACCGACAACCGACCGCTGACCGACCGATGACCGACCGCAGAGTCGACCCGCTTAAAGAAGTAAAGAAGAATAAAGAAGAAAAAGAAGAAAAAGAAGCGGTACGCTCCGCTTCCGGCTCGCAGGAGCAAAATCTGATTGACCTGTACGGTATCGAGGCAACGGAGAAGTACAAGAAAAGATTTTATGACTGGGCAGAGAAGAGAGGCAAGCAGAACCTTGATTGCATAACGATAATTGCCAAATGGATGGAGCAGGACAACGTACCGAGAAAAAAGGCTGAGGTAAACGATGGAGGAACTCATACGAATTTCAGACCAAGCGAATGGTAATGTTCACGGTCCTATCTATACAAGCAAAGAAGTCGAAGAATTGGGAATACCGAGTACGCAACCTGTTCCAAAACCGGAAAAGTGCAAATACTGTGGGAAAACGTTGTACTACGAGTGCGTTGTACTTATGGGGCAGGCGATGATCTGGAATCTTGAAAAGCCACGTTGCGATTGTGCAAAAGCGGTCGAGTTCTGGAAGCGTTGGGACGCTAAGCAGGAAGAACTGCGAAAGGCGCAGGCTATTGCAGAAGAACAGGAACAGAAGCGCCGGAAGATAGAGGCTATACTCGGCAAATCGGGCATCAAGCAGCGATTTCTTTCGAGGACATTTGAAAATTTTGCTGTGAACAACGAGAAAAGTAACATGGAAAAGTTCGAACGAAATCCTAAGTATATTGAATTTCATGCAACCAAAGATGTGCGAATTTTTAAATTTATTCATTCTATTTTTTGCCCAAACATGATACCAGTGAATGAATTTACCAAAATATCAGATATTAAAGATTTCTTGTCAAAGCAATGGTCTGATATGTTTAAAAAGTATTTAAAACAATGTAAGGAAGACAAAGAAATTGAAACCATAAAGACTTCTATTGCAAAGCTTGAAAGCATTGTTAACAGTATGACAGTTATGCTTGATGCTGTAGGTAAAAACGTGCTTAAAGAAACACCGAATGAATATAATGTTATCAAAGAAAAACAGCAAGTAACTGAAATCTGTAACATGATAAAAGATGCTGTTTCTTTCGAGGATAGAGCAGATAAATCAAGTCAATCCCCGTTGCCAAATAGACTTATTGACTTTATTTTTGATGTGAATAAGTATATCAGCAGTGTACTTGGTGCAGATCAAGATGCAGAATATGCAAGAAATGAGACTTATGGACATAGCCGTTTTATAGAAAATGTTCGTAATTTGGGAATGAGAAAAGATTTGTTTGTATTTTTTGTAGATTCTGAAGCAATACCAAATATATGTGAAAATTTAAATAATGAACGAATTAAGAAGCTTGTTGCTGAAGAATTATCAAATACTGATTTTAGCTTTAAAAGGAAGATTAGATTTCGAGCCTAATTAATGAAGCCCGGCACAACGGTGTCGGGTATTCTTATACCCAAAAGAAAGGACGGTGTACCGCCAATGACCGAAAGACAGAAGAAATTCGCCGAATACTACGCTCAGTGCGGTAACGCCGCTCAGAGTGCGATACAGGCAGGATACAGCAAAAAGTATGCAAATACTAATGCTTCAAAATTACTACAAAATACTACAATTACGGAATACATAAAACAGCTCACCGAAGACGCCCAGACTGCACGCATAATGACCGCCTGCGAACGGCAAGCTTTGTTATCCGATATAGCTAAGGATAAACAGAACGAGCTGTCGGACCGTATCAGAGCTATTGACACGCTGAATAAGATGACGGGGGAGTACACGCAGAAGATCAGCATTGACGGGGATTTGGGAGTGAAGATAGTTGACGACTGTTAAGCTAAGCGACATCATTGCTCCCTCGTTCTACGATCTGCACAAGGATATAAAGGCAGACAGGCACACGCACTACTGGCTCAAAGGCGGCAGAGGCTCGACAAAATCCTCGTTTGCATCAACAGAGATACCGCTTGGTATGATGAAAGACCCTATGGCGAATGCGGTCGTTATCCGTAAAGTCGGTCTATATCTGAAAGACAGCGTGTATGAACAGCTGTTGTGGGCAATAGAAAGGCTCGGCGTGTCGCATCTCTGGCAGTGCAAGCAGTCGCCGCTTGAGCTTGTCTACACGCCGACAGGACAGCGTATTTTATTCCGTGGCGCTGACAAGCCGAAAAAGCTGAAATCTACCAAAGTCAGAAAGGGATATATCCGTTATGTGTGGTACGAAGAAGCGGACGAGTTCGGCGGTATGGAAGAGATACGCACGATAAATCAATCCCTGCTCAGAGGCGGTGTGACATACACAGTTTTTTATACGTTCAATCCGCCGAAGTCACAGCGAAACTGGATAAACAGCGAGGTGCTTGTTCCCAGATCTGATAAGGTGGTGCATCACAGCGACTATCGTTCTGTACCGGCGGAATGGCTGGGCGAGCAGTTTCTGATTGAAGCACAACACCTTGAGCAGACAAAGCCGGAGCAGTACAGACATGAATATCTCGGAGAGGTGACCGGAACAGGCGCAGAGGTGTTCACAAACATTACTATCCGTCCTATCACGGACGAGGAAATAAAGTCGTTCGACCATATCAAGCGTGGTATAGACTGGGGGTACGGAGCTGATCCGTTTGTATATATAACAGCTAATTTCGACAGCAAGCGAAACAGGCTGTTTATTTTTTACGAATTTTTCAAGTGCGCCGCAAAGTATGACGTTATTGCAAGCGCAATCCGTAAGGAAAATACACAGAACGGTACGATCGTTGCCGAATCCGCCGAGCCACGCTCGAACGATGAACTTCGTGACAGGGGGTTTCGCATACGAACAGCTATCAAAGGACCCGGAAGCGTTGAGCACGGTATAACGTGGCTTCAGAACCTCGAAGAAATCGTTATTGACGGCACACGTTGCCCGAATGCCGCCCGTGAGTTCAACGAATATGAACTTGACCGTGACAGCAGGGGAGAACTGAAAGCGGACTTCCCCGACAGAAATAACCACACTATTGACGCTATCCGTTATGCCCTTGAGGACTATATCGGCAGGAAGATAGTGAAATCAACGCTCAGCAAGCGGAAATTAGGCATTTATTAAGGAGATTTTATGATAACATCACCGATTTTCACAACAGATAAAACGGCGGAGATGATAACGCCGAAAGCAGCACGGGATTACATAGAAAAGCACGATAAGTACGAAATGCCACGTCTTGCTATGCTGGATAATTACTACTGCGGCAGACAGCACATCTGCGACAGACGCAAAAGTGACGATATGCTGAGCAACAACCGTGTTATGATAAATCACGCCGCATATATCGCAAAATTCACATCTTCGTATCTGATAGCTACACCGGTAGCGTACAGCGGTAAAGATGATACGGATATTACGGCAATAACCGATTGCCTTTCTTATGCCGACAGCAGTACGCAGGACGCAGATCTTGCGCTTGATGCCGCAATATTCGGCAGAGCCTACGAACTTATCTATATGGACGCTGACAGCCGTCCGAAGCTTGCCCGTATCACTCCGCTGTCCGCTTTTGTCGTTTATGATGATACGGTAGAGCAAAATCCCGTATTTGCGGTGTACTATTATCCCGTTTTCGAGCCGGGCAACAGTACGCCAAAGTGCTTCAAGTGTCAGCTTATGACCGATACGATAACGCAGGATTTTGAACTTACAAGCAACTTCGGACTTAAATCGGAGGGCGAGATAATACTGCATTATTTCGGCAAAGTACCGCTGAATGAGATCTATAATGACGGTCAGCGACAGGGCGATTTCGAGCAGGTCATAAGCCTTATTGACGCATATAACACGTTGCAGTCAGACAGGGTCAATGACAAGGAGCAGTTCGTTGACAGCCTGATGTACATCAAAGGTCAGATACTCGGTGAAACAGACGATGAAAAGGCTGAAACCTACAGCGATATTCAGCGCAACAGGGTCGTTGAACTGTCGCAGGACGGCGAAATAGGATTTCTGACACGGCAGTTCGATGAAGCAAGTGTGGAAGTGCTGAGAAAGAGCATTGTTACCGATATTCACAAGATTTCGGGCGTGCCCGATATGTCGGACGAAAGTTTCGCAGGGAATGCTTCGGGTGTTGCTATGAAGTACAAGCTTCTTAACCTTGAGCAGATTACCAAGACAAAGGAACGGTATTTCGCCGAGGGATTACGTTACCGCCTTGAATGCCTGTCAAACATAATCGGCATAAAGGGCGGTCACATTGATCCGAAGCAGATTGATATAACCTTTACACGCTCGCTTCCGCAAAATGAACTTGAATTATCTCAGGTGGTTGCAACGCTGGACGGCAAAGTGCCGCAGGAAACTTTACTGTCGCTCCTGCCGTTTGTCAAGGATCCTCAGAGTACCGCAGAAGAACTCAGACAGCAGAAGCAGGACGCTATAGCGGCGCAACAGCAGATGTTTATGAACACGCCGCTTGTAAGGGGCGAAAGCAATGAAGAATCCGAGTAAGAAATACTGGGAGGACAGAGCCGCAGGACGAATGGTAAGCTATACGGCTAAAGCGGAAAGCACCGCCGACACTCTCGGCAAGGCTTATTACGCAACAGCTCGGTATCTGCAAGGGGAAGCGAATGGCATTTTGAGTACATTTGCTGATAAGTTTGAACTAAGTATTGCCGAAGCCGAAACAATGCTCAAAAATGCACCGGATAAGTCTATGTTTGAACAGATGAAAACAGCCCTTGCCACCTGCAACGATGAGCAGAAGAAACAACAGCTTGAAACACTGTTATCATCGCCTGCATACGCTCACAGAATAGGGCGGTTGAATGATCTTGACAGCAAGATAAGTGATATGTGCTCACGCCTTGCAAACGCCGAAATAGGCGTTGATACAGCGCATCTGGACGATATAATTCAGAGTGCGTATATGCAGACGGTTTTCGATGTGACGAAGGGTGCGGATTACCGTGCGGCTTTTGATTTAATTCCAGAAAGCCGTGTGAAAGCTATTCTGTCTACCAACTGGAGCGGTCAGATGTTCTCCCAGCGTGTCTGGGATAACACAAACGCACTTGCAGACGGGCTGAAGCACGATATGCTTGTGGGCATTATGGCAGGAAAGTCCGAGCAGCATATGGCGGACGATATAATGAACCGCTGCGGTGTCGGCGCTTTCGAGGCACGCAGGCTTGTCCGGACGGAAACCACCTGCGTTGCGAATATGGCGGAGCTGTACGGCTACAAGGAGCTTGACATTGACGAATACGAGTTTTCCGCCTGCCTTGACAGCCGCACAAGCGATCTATGCCGTGAGCTTGACGGTAAGGTGTTCAAGCGTAACAGCGCACAGGCAGGTGTAAATCTTCCGCCTATGCACCCGTTCTGCCGTTCTACAACGCTCCCTGTTCTGCCGAGCGAGGAGGATCTTGATAAAGAGCTTGCCGAACTGGGCGATGAGATAGGCGCAGATGTTGACTTTGACGAGTGGGAGCGGAACTTACAGCAGGGCGAGGACGGCAAGTGGCGGTACGTTGCAGGAAGTGCGGGTAAAGTCAAAGCGAATAAACCGATGAGGTTTGCAGGGAATGGTGTTGACAAATCAAAGAAAAATGGTATAATTAACAACAGAAGTTAAGTATAAGTGATAGAATACTTGAATGGAATGACGAAGATAAAATTCTGGAATACAGTCCAGACGAAGTAGAAGCTGAATTGCTAAAAAGTGAAATTGGTCGAGAAGCTAATGAGTATATAGTCGATAATAACATAATCATTAATTTTGATTATTCACAGTTTTCGCTTTTTGATGAAGAACTCTGTTTAGGTGAAGTTATTTCTTCAAAAGATATAGCAATCTATCCCAATAATTGCAAAAGTGTATCAGCTTTAGCAAAAACAATAATTCACGAAGTAGAGCACTTAAAAATTAACAGTGATTATAACACTCAAAAAGAAGAAGTAAGGTGTAAGTTGGCTGAAATAAAGCATACTAAGAATAATTATGATTATTCTGATATAAGGAGAACCATTACAGAAGTGAAAAAAATAAATGGATACAACGGAATGTCTTGGAGGTAATTTATGAACTATAGTTCTTATTCAGAATTTGCAATTAAACGTAAAGAACTGTATGAAGGAAAAGTAACCAAAATCCCATGTCCTGAATGTAGTGGCGGCTATATAAGCAAAAGTAATGATCCTAAAAAAAAGAGCAATAATACATTTTACTGCGATAAATGCAACATGAAAATTATTGTTAATTGACCGCAAGCGTCCTAATGAATTAAACTTTAACCGCCCACAGCAGTGAGCGGTTTTCTTATACCCGTGTGCAATTGATTGCGCAAAACTTAATAATTTTACCGCTCCACGAGGGCGGTATTTTTATACCCAAAAACAATTTATTCCGAACGTTGTGGGCAATGAACGCAGTGGGCGGAGAAAGGACAGAAACATGAACAACAGAAGAATTTTCATCGGCTTACAGCACTTCGCAGAAGGCGAGGGTGACGGTGGCACAAGCGCAAACGTTCCCGGCAATCAGACGGCCGATAACGGCGGTGACGCTCAGGATAACGCATCGCAGAAGCCAACCTTTGACGATATGTTAAAGGACAAGGATATGCAGTCTGAGTTTGACAAGCGTGTAAGCAAGGCACTGGAAACAGCAAAAACAAAGTGGCAGAAGGACGCAGACGAGAAACTCTCGGAGGCGAAGAAGCTCGAAAAAATGAACGCAGAGCAGAAAGCCGAGTACCAGCGTAAGCAGACTGAGGAAAAGCTTGCAAAGCGTGAGGCGGAGGTTACAAGGCGTGAGCTTATGGCGGAAGCTAAGGTACAGCTTGCGGATAAGGGACTTCCCGTAGGGCTTGCCGCTGTGCTTGACTATACCGGTGCGGATGAATGCAAGACAAGCATTGAAACGGTCAGCAAGGCATTTGCTGAAGCCGTTGAATGTGCGGTCAACGAAAGAATGAAGGGCAATCCGCCGAAAGCAGGAAGCCCAACAGGCAAGAAAGACCCGTTCCTTGAGGGACTGGGCGTATAAGAAAGGAAAAGAAAAATGGTAAATTACGCAACCAAGTATTCAAACACTGTTGATGAAATTATCAAGGCAGGCGCACTCTCAGACAGTGCGGTAAATAACGACTATGAGTTCACCGGTGCTCAGACCGTAAAGGTCTACTCTATGGGTACGGCAAAGATGAACGACTACAGGACAAGCGGCGCAAACCGTTACGGCACACCTGAGGAGCTTCAGGACGAAACGCAGGAGATGGTAATGTCACGCAAGAGATCATTCTCCTACACGATTGACAAGACAAATGCCGTTGATTCTCCCGAAGGTGTAAAGGATGCAGGTAAATCGCTCAGAAGACAGCTCGACACTGTGGTTATCCCCGAAATTGATACCTACAGATTTGCCGCTATCGCAAAGGGGGCAGGCTTCAGAACATTCACGGCACTGTCAAAGTCCAACGCATACGAAACATTCCTCACTGCAAACGGTATGATTGACGATGCGGAAATGCCCACAGTCGGAAGAGTGGCATTTGTTACTCCCGACTTCTATAACAAGCTGAAGCTTGACGATAATTTCACTAAGGCAAGCGATATGGCGCAGGAGAAGATAATTTTCAACGGTCAGATAGGACAGATTGACGAAGTGCCTGTTGTCAAGGTGCCCTCTGTCAGAATGCCCGCAGGTGCTGATTTCATTATCACCAACCCTATGGCAACAACAGGACCTGAAAAGATAAACGACTACCGTATTCACGAAGATCCTCCCGGACTTGCAGGACACCTTGTTGAAGGTCTGTTCTACTATGACGCTTTTGTGCTGAATAACAAGAAGAATATGATAGCCGTAAATTACGGCCATCTCGGCTCTCTCACAGCGTCTATGACGGCAGGAGAAAGCGGTAAGGGCATTGTTACCGTAACAGGCAACACAAACGGCGGTAAGCTCGTTTATAAGACGGCATCCTCTGTCACTGCGGCGACACTCGGCTCTGATGTAGCAACATGGGCGGAGCTTCCCTCAGACGGTATCGTATCTGCGACAGCTTCACACAAGATAGCGGTCGCAGTATCCGTTGATGGTAAGGCTGTAGCGGCATCCGAAGCAATCACGGTAGCCGTAGGTTAAGGAGAAACGCAATGACAGCACTGGAAACGCTTAAAATCCGTCTTGGTATTTCCGATGAAAAGCAGGACGGACTGCTTGCCGTGCTTCTTGACAGTGCAGAGGACACTATCCTTGACGTTATCGGCAGAGATGAGATGCCTGCAAGGCTTGTTAGTGTGCAGACAGAGCTTGCGGTTATAGCCTATAACAGACAGGGAGCAGAGGGAGAAACCGCTCGCAGCGAGGGCGGTATTTCCCGTTCCTTTGTATCCGATCTGCCGCCCGATATGCAGAAAAGATTGCAGAACTATCCCCGAAAGGTCGGTGTTATCCGTGCGAATGATGACGGTTGATACAAGAACGCTTGCGGTGTATCGCAAGGTATCAAAGAAAAGCGACTATGTGGGAACGGTATCGGAGCTTAAACAGGTAGCGACAATATCCGCTGTTGTAAAGCCGGTAACCGACAGCGTATCTGTCGAACTGTACGGCGAGAGAATACACGGTATGCTGACGATAGCAACAACGGATAAAGACACGCTTAAAGTCGGAGATATAGTAAGGTGTGACGGGGCAGATTATAAGATACTCTCCGTCGCACATTACACTATGCACGACAGCGCAACGGCAGAAAGGACATAAGCATGGAAATGTCAATCGAAGGACTTGAAAATTTAATGGCAAAGCTCAGACGTCTCGGCGGAAGCGTAGATGCGGCAATAGACAAGGGCATAGGTAAGGGCGTTCAGAAGATAAAGCGTGACGCAAAGGTAAACTGCCCGTATGATACAGGAAGGCTGAAAGGCAGTATCTCTACAGAACACCTTGAGCCTAAGGTCTGGGCGGTCGGTACAAACGTTGAATATGCCATGTTTGTAGAGTTCGGCACAGGTCAGCACGGTGCACCGGGTGTACCTCACACGATGCAGCCGTGGAGATACAAGGACGCTAAAGGCAACTGGCATATAACGAACGGCGCACCGCCGAAACCGTATCTTTATCCTGCGTTGCTTGGCAACAGGGAGTATGTTTTCAAGTCCTGCAAGGTTGAGCTTGCAAGAGCAATAAGGAGCGCAATGGCATGATAGATATTATACCCACAATTGCTGATATGCTTGCCGATATAGGCACGGTGGAATTACAGTTCCCCGACACCACAGCCGATTTGCCTGTCATTACGTTAAGTGAGATAGCAAATCAGAGCGATGCCGTACTTCACGGTGCGGAGCGTCTTTCGGTTATCACGGTACAGATTGATGTATGGGATAAGGCGGACACGCCTGCTGTTG
>ERZ1027181.367-NODE-367-length-22957-cov-13.261287_pt1 | contig 22957 bp, 20 predicted proteins | sample MGYA00519247_ERZ1027181 | MGnify/ENA primary metagenome ERZ1027181 (study PRJEB26926, sample SAMN06164415) | human gut metagenome | biome: ENVO:00009003; feature: ENVO:2100002; material: ENVO:00002003 | host: Homo sapiens | place: USA | collected 2012 ...
CGAGATCTGCGCATGTCTCGTGGGCTCGGAGATGTGTATAAGAGACAGTCTTACATCTGTAACCTGAAATGTTCTTATTTCAAAATAAGCAATTGTAACAAGCCACTGTGCAATTGATAAACCCACTGAAAACATTCCAGCCTGTGTTTCTCCTAGTAAACGGCTTATTACGATTGTCATTACCAGTGTTGCTAATGCAAAACAGGCTGTTCCCATAGTAAACCAGATATATTTATATTTATCATCCGGTTTTTTGTCAACACCCATTATTTTGTATATAAAATTCATTCAAACCTCTTAATCATTGAATTCAAGTTTATATGGATAGTGATTTTTTCTCTTTTCCACTGGTGGAAGTTCCATATAGTTACCATACATTTTTCTCAACTTTTTATCTTCGCATGCTGGCAAAGGCATCTTGACATCCTCAAAATCATATATCTGTAAAGGAAATGCCTCTTCTTTAACCATTATGTGCCAATATGGATTAGTATCAAACAAAAATGCCATTCTCTTTGTTTCTTTATCATTATACATATTAGCTATCTCTAGACATTTTCCCGCAATCCATTTATGGGATATTCTGAACACAACCATTCCTGCATGGATAAGGCCTGTAACCGCATGTGTAAGCTTTGCCTTAAAACCTTTATAAGGAAGCACAGGAAATGCAACATGTCTTAATATAAGTACTTTGCTCCAGAACCATGCACGTTTTGCCTGTTTCTTTAATTCCTCATCACTGTCCGGAATATTATCATATGGATATATGTCAAGGAATATTCCTAATTCGCATTTCAGATTTTTCAATGGCTCTTCAACAAATTTAGTTCCCTTTAACATAAGTCTTGTCGTCATCAACGGATAATTTTCCATAGTCTCAACATTAGCTATAGTATATTTATCACTATAATCTCTTTTAAAGACTTCTATCATCTTGTTAAAATCTTTTCTTGGCAGGACAACATCAATATCATCATCCCATGGAATAAATCCTTTATGTCTTAATGCTCCAATTCCTGAACCTGCATCGCCAAACCATGTAAGATTATTCTCATCACATACCTTAATAAAATCCTTAAGTATTCCCAATTCGGTCTGCTGTACTTTTTTCAAAGTTGCTTCATCGTATTCCTTCATTGTTAATTATTCCCTTTTACTTGATATTATTTGACTTTTCACTGCTGCTGTATAACTTAGTCAGTATACGTGCTATACCAGATGGCCAGAACTTACGATACATTGCATAATCTTCTTCTGATCTTTTACTGTCATGTATTATCTTAGATGTTTCTGAATCTTCATGTATCCTGTGATATGTCAGAATCTTGTTACAGAATATGAATTCTCCATCTAATTGTGATATTCTTTCCTCTGCCTCCCAGTCTTCATTAGATCTGAAACCATTTAAGAACACCGGTTCCATAAGATTTGGTTTATAGTATGTTATAGATGGACAGCATATTGGAGATCCCATAGAAAGTACTCTTCTTCTTGCAAATCTGCTTCCCCACATTGACTTAGGTCTCAATATGAATAACATGATTCTCTTAATTCTCAATAATTTGTTGGATTCAACAATGTTTCCATCACGAATTTCTGCATAATCTGTAAAGAAAATTAATGGTCTTTTCGCATTTTTTGTATATGCCATAAGATTTTCCACATATGAAGGATTATACTTATCATCCTGGTGTGCAATAGTCACATAATCTGTTTCAGCTTTAGAATACGCAAAATTCCAGTCCTGTGTAATTCCATGTTCCCCATGATTGACATATACCTTTAGATTATATTTTGCTGCAATATCATCAATATACTTACTTGGTGTTGCTGTAGCTATCAATATATCAGACTTAACAGTCTGATTCATAAGAGATTGTATACACTCTTCAAGGTATGGACTCTCTTTATACGCACATATTGCAAATGTGTGATTAGTATTTATGTCCTTATTCATAACTATTTCCTTCCTTAGCTTACTTTTTCTCTGACATATTATTTCTGACAGCTATTTCTTCTGTAAGATTTCTTAATTTGTCTTCAAGAACTGATATCTTAATAGACATAACGAAAACCCTTAATATCAACAGAAAAATAACAACAACAAATACGAAATTAACATCTGCCTGAAATCCTAAAACATCTGCTCCCCATCCTGCAATTCCCGGAAACACACTTAATAACACAAGCACAAGTGCAAAAAATATCCAGAAAACAGTGTCATTAATATTCATCTGTGATTTTCTTAACTTTCTTGCAATATAAAAGCATGTAAGTATCGAAATAACTATTAAAACAACTTTTAAACTTAATGTCATACTTACAGCCCTCTCTTTCTAAACCACTGTACAAAAAGTATAGATGTGGTCATATTAAACATATACTTCATACTGTTTATTGGATTAAGATAACTTTCTCCAGCGATTCTGTCATTCATCTCAACCTGATATTCGCCAACCTTAGCCCCACATCTTGTAAGATATGCCACAGTATCTGGTTCCGGACCAAAATTCATGCTTGTAGCAAGTTTGTGAATCATTCTTCTGTTAAACATTCTCATTCCTGATGTTGGATCTTTTATTCTCTTATGGCATGTAACAAGTATACAGAATTCAATAAGCCTGCTTCCCAGCATTCTTGCGGTAAATGGCTTCTTCTCTGATGCAAATCTTGATCCTATGACAATATCAAGATTGTCCTTTTCAGCCATCTGCTCCATACTTTCTATGAACTGTGGATTATGCTGACCGTCCCCGTCAAACTGGATTGCATAGTCATAATCATTAGCCAGTGCATACTTCATACCAGCCTGAAATGCACCTGCCAGTCCAAGATTAACCGGAAGATCTACCAGATTATATCCATGTTCCCTGCATAATTTAGCAGTATTATCTCTTGAGCCATCATTGATAACAACATAATCCAGCTGTCCATAGTTATTGATAAGATTATCAACCACTCTGACAATATTCTCTTCCTCATTGTAAGCTGGAATAATAACCAGTACTCTTTTATCCATAAAATTCCTCTTTCTAATTAAAGATACTCATTCTTTCCTTCTTCGCGAAGCTTTGCAAGCACCTGCTTGATTTCACCTGCATTCTCTTTAGTTGTAATAAGAGTTGCATCTTTAGTATCAACAACTACGATATCTCTTAAACCAACTGTGGCAATAAGTTTTTCGCCGCCTTCTATTACACAGCCCTTAGTATTAACTGCAACAACATTGCCGTTAATTACATTGCTGTTATCATCATTTTTCTTGATTCTTCCTACTGCAAGCCATGAGCCTACATCATCCCATCCGAAGTTGCCTGGAAGTGTGTAGATAGAATCTGCTTTCTCCATAATACCGTAGTCAACTGACTGTGACTCAAGATTAGGAAACTCTGCTTCAAGCACTGCATTTTCATCAGCTGTTCCAACTGCAGCCTTAATCTTTAATAATCCTTCATATGTGTCAGGCATGAACTTCTTAAAGCAGTCTAATATTGTAGATACCTTCCATACGAACATTCCACTGTTCCACAGATATGTTCCGTCAGCAAGGTATGATTTAGCTGTCTCAAGGTCTGGCTTCTCAACAAACTTCTCAACTGAATAAGCATTATTCTTCTTATCTGCCTGATTATACTTAATATAGCCATAGCCTGTCTCCGGATAATTCGGAGTAATACCTACTGTTACAAGGTTAGCACCCTCTTCTGCAATCTGAACTGCTTCTTTAAATGTATCTGCAAATACTTCATTATTCTTAATCAGATGGTCTGATGGAAGAACAATCATAACTGCATCATCATATTTGGTTGCAACATGAACTGCTCCAAGACCTACACATGGTGCTGTATTTCTTCCTATAGGCTCACATAAGATATTCTCCTCTGGAATACCAGGAAGCTGCTGCTTTACAAGTTCTCTGTAGTTCTTGTTAGTTGCAACATAAACGTCCTTAATATCAACCAATGGGCTGATTCGCTCAACTGTGAGCTGTATCATAGTCTTTCCGTCATCTGTAAGAGAAAGGAACTGCTTTGGCATATTAACACGACTCTTTGGCCAGAATCGTTCTCCCTTACCACCTGCCATAATAAGTGCTGTAGTCTTCATATAATCCTCCTTATTGTGCAATACTATCTTCATCTTCATCATTAATCACGATACACGCCTGTGCATCGTAATATTTACCATTAGCTCTGATAGCACATCTGTATGTGCCGCTTTCCATATCTGTTGTATCTATTCCACAAAAAAACGGTGCATAGTTAATATTCCTGTCTACATCTTTTCTTAAATGAAATACTCTGTCACATACTGACTGTGCCTTAATCCTATAACAATCCTGTTCATTCCACAGAAAAATTACGGGATTATAATACGCTTTATTTCCGTTATATGCAAATCCCCTAAACTGCATATCATCATGATATCCTGTTTCTGTCACCTTAACTGTAGGTGATACCTCAATATATCCGGCAGTCAGCTTTAATCTGTCAGCTTTCTGAGGTTTTCTGTATATTACAGAATATATCTCATCTCCAAATCTGTAGTTATTCTCCGTCTGCGTAAGAAGCGGACTATAGAAAGGGTCGTATTTCTCAAGTTCGGGATGTTTTTCATATACCATATCCCTTGCATGCATATTACGTCTGTTCTTCTCTTCATCAACCTCATCATCACCTCTTGAGAATGATTCATGATGGAAAAGAACCACATCATTTCTTAAAACATTGTAATATCCCTGTTCATACAGAGTCAGGCATATATCAACATCATTATGTGTCACTTCAAATGCTTCATCAAATCCACCAGCTTTATCGAATTTAGCCTTCTCAATCATAAAGCATGCTCCTGTAACACACAGGCAATCATAATCAGCGTAATTTCTGTGAGCCTTGATATTCTCATCATCTACTGCCTTCGCATACAGATGCGCAAAACAGCTTGATTCATAATTAATCACACCCACATGCTGGATATATGATGAGTCCGGATACAGAAGCTTTGCACCAACCGCGCCGGTACTTTCCTGCTTTGCCTGCCCGGCAAGTACTGAAAGCCAGTCTGTGTCTTCATAATCCTGTCCGATTATTTCAATGTCATCATTAAGAAATAATAACATGTTGCCAGTCGCTTTCTTTGCCCCTATATTACACATTTTAGAAAAATTAAAATCAAATCTTTCGTATGTGTACGAAGCATTTTCTCCAAATTCAGCTATCAGCTTTTTATATTCATTTCTGTTGTCTTCATCACTTCCATTATCAATAACAACAATTTCATATTTCGTGTATTTCGTATATTTTTTTATACTTTCAAGACAAACCTTAAGAATTTCCGGGTTATCTTTGGACGGAATAATGATGCTGACACAATCATCCTCAGAAAGAGGATAATGTATATGCTGAACAATTTTATTATGTTTATCAGTAACCACACATACATTTTTGTTCTTTAATTCAGGCAGAAAACATTTATAATCAGAAATATCTGATTTTTCTTTATAATCCGCCTTTTTATGGGCAAGAATCTGATGAATATGTCCAACATTCTCTGCTGAATTATCTGATAACAGGAACAATGAAGTCTTGTAACTGTCAAACTTACTATCAGAACCAAAATTATCTACAAACTCATTCATTCTATGAAGAAAAAACTGTCTTTTTACAGCAAACACATTGCCAATATAATTAAATGAAAGCAGTGTGTTCCATGAATAATCGGGTTTACAATCTGGATTTTCCCGTTTTCCATTGTCATTAATAGTATCTGAATCACTATAAATGTATTGTAGATTTCTGCCAGCTTTTTTCTGAATTAATATATAATGAGACACTTTTTTCTCATAATTCTCACACAATTCGTAATCATCACTGCACAATACAACATATTCTGTAGATACTTTTTCTACCGCTTCCATCACTTGCTTTACAGTATTATTTTCTTTAACAGACACTACCTGAACACATTGATTTTCTGATATGATGTTCTGTCTTGGTTCTACATTCTTTATATATAACTGATAAATTTTTTCATCAGTCATATTCTCACGCATTTTCTGCCATAACGCATACTTGAATGTAAGAAAACCCTCTCTATTGATTATCTCAAATGCTCTTGTTAAAAACATCAATTCTCTCCATGAATTTTCTTTAACCTCTCACTGACAATATCCGCAGAACGCTTATACGCCAGATGTTCCCTTGCATATTTCTGACCATTCCCAGCAATTCTTTCGTAGAAATCCTTATCCTCATAAAGCCTTCTCATATAGTCTGCTGCCTCATCAACATGTGCGTCAGCCCATACATTGCCCTTCTTGAACGGCTCATAGTCCTTATCAAGCTCTATCATGTCGTATCCGACCATGCATGCTGTATCACTGTTCATAAACTCTGTATTGCCCGACCAGTCAGTTGCAATAACAGGTGTACCAACATACATTGACTCAGCCATAACAAGTCCGAAGCCTTCTGAACGGTGAAGTGAAACATACACATCCACATCTGCAAGAAGTGTATTAACCTCACATCTTCCCATATGACCGCACATATAATAAATGTTATTGCAGTCCTCTATTACAGAACCAATAATCTTTTCATCTTCTGCAGATAATTCTGCCTCACTTATCTTAATAACAAGTCCGACATCCTTGTATTTTTCTTTCATCTGTTCATCTTTGCAGAATGCTTCTTTAAATGCTTTAATAGCGGCAAGCGGATTCTTTCTTTCCATAACGCTTCCACTGTTATACATTACAAGGAATAAGAACTTATCTTCCGGCAGATTAAAATGCTTTCTATCAAACTTCACAATATCTGTCTCAGGTGCAACACAGTGTGGGACTGTTATCACAGGCTTGTCTGTATATTTCTTCAAAGTATTCGTAACAAAATCAGACGGTGTCCAGACTTCATCAACAAGCTTGAATGCCGGAAGCCACTCTTCTGGAAATGTCTCCAGCTCCCATGCCCAGTATCCTATGTTATATCTGTAATCCCATACTTCTTTTCCAAGGCTTAAATATGCTACCATGAATTCACTTGCATTAACATGAATAATATTCACATCAAAAGGAAGCTCCTCTGTGAGTCTGTCATCATACGTATCATTGCTTCTTGAACCTCCTGGTGGAACAAAGAAATCCCTTATAACATGAGGTTCTTTATTCTCATCAAGCAGCCTGCACATAATTCTTGCGCTTTGTCCAAGTCCATTATCTCCCTTAATATTACCTATTATATTGGCACCACATTTGTATCTTCCTGCCTCATATTTTTCAATAGAATCAGCCGACAGCTTGTCTGTGGCATTATTAATTATCCCTGCTTTCATCTTACTTAAAAGCTTCATAGGAATAATCTTTGTCAGCACCGGTCTCAATGCTTCTCCCGTATTAAGAAAAAATTTTGATAAACCCATATAAACCTCAACATTCTATCTGTTATTCATCTGGCTGTTAATAAAGTCTCTCACCATACCACCAAGTCTTTCCGGTGTATACTTGTCCAACGCATGTCTGTATGCATTCTCATCAACAAGTCCAGAATTAATCTTCTTATCTATATTCTTCATTCCATTCACAAGACTTATAACCTTATCATCATCATCACCGGCAAGACTGAATCTTTCCACACAGTCACCTACTACCTCGTCAAATATTTTAAGATTACTTGCAAGTATTGGCTTATTATGCTTCATTACCTCTAATATAGGCATTCCGAAGCCTTCTGCCATAGAAGGAAACACAAAGCATGAACAATTGTTATACAGGTCATATCTTGTAGTGTGTGATACATAACCAAGATAAGTAAGACCTTCAACCTCTGTAAGTGCAGTCTCAAGAAGCTGCTCAATATCATCCTCCTGCATCTTACCGGCAAGAATAAGAGGTCTTGTTCCGCCTTCTTCCCTGTATCTTCTGTACGCTTTAATAAGGATATCAACGCCCTTACGCTTCTCCATATTACCTACATACAAGAAATAATTCTCATCCTTAGGCGGTACATATCTTGTAAGCGGATTAGATATAATGTAGGCATTGCAGCTTGGAATCTTCTTAGCCTTTGGAAAATACATCTCTGTGTCGTCCTTAGTCTGCTCCGAATTATACAGAATCATATCTGTATGTCTTAAAGTCACGCCAAGATTAAACTTAAAATAATAGCTGTATATTTTTCCAAAGTATCTTACATACTGAATAGGAAACATATCGTGTATTGTGATAAGTGTCTTAAAGCTTCCACCGAGATTAATAGGAATAATCGAATTAACCTCCCAGAATATATCCGGCCTCACCTGCTTTAATTCTTTCTTAATAAATGCAAAATATGCATACACACCCGCACTTCTATATACAGGCTTTCCCCATTCAATAACCTTGATTCCTCTAGCCTCAAATCTCTTAATATATTCACTCTCTTTAACATCTGTAAAAAGAATCCATTTAAATTCATCATATGTTATGAGCTGTTCTAAGAAGTCATTAAGATACATGCCCACACCGCTTGGTCTGCTGCCTAAAGTTCTTGCATCAACAGCAATCTTTAATTTCTTCATAACTGTATTCTCTGCCCCCAATAAATAATCTTTCATTCTATCAGAGTATTTCCATAATATGCATGTTCAAACTACCCCTGTAACAAAACATGTTTCTTTTGATTTTACCATATTATAGATATAATTGCTATACATTATTTTCTACACACAAATACACCAGCCTCTTTGGTTATTGTCATAGGTTTCACAAGTTTTTTCTCTACATATTTTTTAAAATCTGTATACTTATCCACAAGGTACTCTTTCTGATTGCCATGACATGATAGTATATAATCTACCAGCGGTTCTGCTTCATCAACAACAAGCGCATCTTTATAATCTCTTCTCTCAACATCTGAAAAATGTTTTTTTAATATCTTATCTCCATTATCAAGTCCGAATTTTTCAAAAAGCTTATCTGCTTCAAGTGCAATTCTCTTATCGTATCCCGACACAAGGCGGCTTATCTCCTGCATATGCCTGCTGCCATATGTACTGCACACAAGCACTCCTCCAGGCTTTAACACCCTCACAATTTCATCAAGTGCCTTATTGACATTTTTACAATAAAACAGCACATGATTAGCAATCACCAGATCATACGATTCATCTTTTGCCCCTGTCTTTTCGCATGAAGCCACTCTGAACCTGAATGACACATCAATATCTCTTTCCTTCCAGCTCTCTGTTGCTTTTTTTATATTTCTTCTCGCATCACTTATCATGCCTTCTGATATATCTGTAAGCTCTATATATATGTTTTTTTTCTTCCCTGAAAATTCATTTCTCTTTCCTGTCATGGCAAGCTGACCTATATTGTCAACCCACAATGTTCCATCACCACACCCAATCTCAAGAATTCTCATCCCCTTAACAATACCACACTGCTCATATACCCACGGAAACCATCCCTGTTTATTAACTGAAAACCTGTTATGAAGATTAATTCTTGCAGATATATTTCCAGCATTAATGTACTGATTCTTCATGCTGTCTTCCATATTAGTAAGATGGATAATCTCCAGCATATTACTCCAGTCAACTCCTTTTCCCTCTTTAATAGAGTCTTCTGTTTCTTCAATAGCTTTACATACAAGCTGCATCTGTGCAATCTTGTCCTGTATCATTCGCTTTTGAAGTTCAAGTGAATTCTTAAGCACATGATAATCTGAATCACCAATTGTCATATTTCTTATATCGTCCAGTGTAAATCCAAGATATTTAAGCAATAATATCTGCTGTAACCTTGTAAAATCTGAATCAGTATAAAATCTCACTCCCTCATCAGTAAGAAGTGAAGGCTTTAATATGTTCTGCTGGTCATAATATCTTATAGTCCTTACTGAAACATTTGATTTCTTCGCAAATTCGCCTGAAGAATAATACCCGTCTTTATGCATATATTACTCCTTGCAAAAATTTTTCAAAAAACACTTGAAGGTGACGTTACGTCATCTTTTATTATATATCTGACTTAAAAAATGTCTACTTGAAAATTAACATAACATTTTAACAAACAAGGAGGAACTTCAATTATGAAGGGTATTATTTTAGCTGGTGGTTCTGGCACACGCCTTTACCCACTCACAATGGTAACTAGTAAACAGCTTCTTCCAATCTATGATAAGCCAATGATTTATTATCCACTCTCAGTTCTTATGAGTGCTGGTATCAGAGATATTCTTATCATCTCTACACCACAGGATACTCCTAGATTCAAAGAGCTTTTAAAGGACGGAAGCCAGTTCGGTGTCAACCTTACTTACGCTGTACAGCCAAGCCCGGACGGACTTGCACAGGCATTTATTATCGGTGAGGAATTCATCGGTGATGACACTGTTGCCATGGTTCTTGGTGATAATATATTTGCAGGTCACGGTCTTAAGAAAAGACTTAAGGCAGCTGTTGAGAATGCTGAATCAGGAAAGGGTGCAACAGTATTTGGCTACTATGTTGATGATCCTGAAAGATTTGGTATTGTTGAATTTAATAATGAAGGAAAGGCTGTCTCTATTGAAGAAAAGCCAGCGCAGCCTAAGAGCAACTACTGTGTAACAGGTCTTTACTTCTACGACAACAAGGTTGTTGAATACGCTAAGAACTTAAAGCCATCTGCAAGAGGCGAGCTTGAGATTACTGATCTTAACCGTATCTACTTAGAGAAGGGTACTTTAAATGTAGAGCTCCTCGGTCAGGGATTTACATGGCTTGATACAGGAACACATGAAAGTCTTGTAGAAGCTACTAACTTTGTTAAGACTGTTGAGACTCATCAGCACAGAAAGATTGCATGTCTTGAAGAAATCGCTTACTTAAACGGCTGGATTAACAAAGATGACGTCCTCAAGGTATATGAAGTATTAAAGAAGAACCAGTATGGTCAGTACTTAAAGGATGTCTTAGACGGCAAATATGTCGACAAGCTTCATGAATAATTAAGTACATTTAGTTAAAACATTTTTCATATAAGAACACATTTTAAATATTAAGGAGATTAATTATGACAATTATTGTTACCGGTGGAGCCGGATTTATCGGAAGTAACTTTATATTTCACATGTTAAACAAATACCCAGACTACAGAATCATCTGTCTTGACTGCCTCACATATGCAGGTAATCTTTCAACTCTTGAGCCTGTTATGTCTAACCCTAACTTCAGATTCGTTAAGGAAAGCATCACAGACCGCGAAGCTGTTTACAAGCTTTTCGAAGAAGAGCATCCAGATATGGTTGTAAACTTCGCTGCTGAATCACACGTTGACCGTTCTATCGAGAACCCGGAAGTTTTCCTTACAACTAATATTCTTGGTACACAGGTTCTTATGGATGCCTGCAGAAAGTACGGTATTAAGAGATACCATCAGGTATCTACTGATGAAGTATACGGCGATCTTCCACTTGACAGACCTGACCTTTTCTTCACAGAAGAGACACCAATCCATACATCAAGCCCATACAGCTCATCAAAGGCTGGCGCAGACTTACTTGTTCTTGCTTACCACAGAACTTATGGACTTCCTGTTACTATTTCAAGATGCTCTAATAACTATGGACCATACCACTTCCCAGAGAAGCTTATCCCTCTTATGATTGCTAATGCTCTTAACGATAAGCCACTTCCAGTTTATGGTGAAGGTCTTAACGTTCGTGACTGGCTCTATGTTGAGGATCACTGCAAGGCTATCGACCTTATCATCCACAAGGGACGTGTTGGTGAAGTATACAACGTTGGTGGACACAACGAGAAGAGAAATATTGATATCGTTAAGCTTATCTGCAAGGAGCTTGGCAAGCCTGAATCACTTATCGTTCATGTAGGTGACAGAAAGGGACATGATATGCGTTACGCTATCGACCCAACTAAGATTCACAATGAATTAGGATGGCTTCCAGAAACTAAGTTTGAAGATGGTATCAAGAAGACAATTCAGTGGTATCTTGATAATAAGGAATGGTGGGAGACAATCATTTCTGGCGAATATCAGAACTACTATGAGAAAATGTATAGCAACCGCTAATTAACACATTTATTCTGTAAGGAGATTTGACATGAAGATATTAGTTACCGGCGTTGGCGGTCAGCTTGGCCACGACGTTATGAATGAACTGATAGCCAGAGGTCATACAGGCGTTGGCAGCGACATCGCACCTGAATATTCAGGAGTTGCTGATGGAAGCGCTGTCACAACAGCCGAATATGTACCTATGGATATAACTGATGCTGCCCAGGTTTCTGAAGTTATCACTAAGGTTTCACCTGATGTTGTAATTCACTGCGCAGCATGGACAGCCGTTGACGCTGCTGAAGATGATGATAAGAAAGCCAAGGTTAAGGCTATCAATGCAGATGGTACTCAGAATATTGCCAATGTCTGCAAACAGCTTGACTGCAAGATGGTATACATCAGTACTGATTATGTATTTGATGGCCAGGGTGAAACACCTTGGGAACCAGACTGCAAAGACTACAAGCCTCTTAATGTATATGGAGAGACTAAGCTTGCCGGAGAACTTGCTGTTTCTAACACTCTTGATAAATACTTTATCGTGCGTATTGCATGGGTATTTGGCGTTAATGGAAAGAACTTTATTAAGACTATGCTTAATGTAGGAAAGACTCATGACGAGGTTCGTGTTGTCAACGACCAGATTGGTACACCAACTTACACATTAGATCTTGCAAGACTTCTTGTTGATATGGTTGAAACTGACAAATACGGTTATTACCATGCAACTAATGAAGGTGGATACATTTCATGGTATGACTTTACTAAGGAAATCTATGCACAGGCAGGTCTTTCTACTAAGGTTACACCTGTAACTACTGCTGAATACGGCATTTCTAAAGCTGCAAGACCTTTTAACAGCCGTTTAGATAAGAGCAAGCTTACTGCTAACGGATTCACTCCGCTTCCAACATGGCAGGATGCTCTTCACAGATTCTTAAAGGAAATCGGTGAAATCTAATCCGGCACATTAATCTGTGCAATTTAGTACAGGTATACACATTATAAGCATTAATAAGGAGATTTTATCATGGGACAGATTACAATTGAAAAGAATGTCGCAGGTATCGAAGGACTTTGTGTCATCACTCCTGCTGTTCACGGCGATAACCGTGGATATTTTATGGAAACATACAGCCAGCGTGATATGGAAGAAGCTGGTATCAATATTAACTTTGTTCAGGACAACCAGTCTATGAGTACTAAGGGTGTTCTTCGTGGTCTTCACTTCCAGAAGCATTTCCCACAGACAAAGCTTGTAAGAGCTATCAAGGGAGCCGTTTTTGATGTAGCTGTTGACCTTCGTACAGACTCTGAAACTTATGGAAAGTGGTACGGAATCCTTCTCACAGAGGAGAATAAGAAGCAGTTCCTTATCCCTAAGGGATTTGCACATGGCTTCCTCGTTCTTACTGATACAGCGGAATTCTGCTACAAGTGCGATGACTTCTATCATCCTAACGACGAGGGCGGTCTTGCATGGAATGACCCTGCAATCGGTATTGAATGGCCAGAGCTTACAGGCACTTACAATGGCTCAGCTTCAGGCGAAGGCTACGCTTTAAGCGATGGAACAAAGCTTAACTTAAGTGATAAGGACCAGCTTTGGGATACACTTGAGAACACATTTAAGTTTGATTAATTTGAAGATGTTATATTTCTAGATTTTATCTTGCTTTCAAGATATTTATCTGTTTTGTGGATATCTTTACCCGGTTATGAATATTTTTATCCGGTTTCCAGGGGAGATTAGCCGGTTTCTCGCACTACGATGCCGAAAGACCTACTAACCTCCTCTTTTTTATTAAATTAGTCTGCTTTTTCATCTCTTTTTCTGCCTCTTCACATAGCATTCACCTACTAATCTACATATTTTGTACTTTTTTGTAGGTCTTTTCTTCTTTATTTTCCTGTTCAGGTTAAGAATCTTCTGTCGAAACACCTACTATTATACATCTTGTGCATGATTTCGTAGGCTTTCTCTCTTCCAACAACTTTCTTCCTGCTTTATTTCACCTACTATTCGTCAGACTTTCCTTCGTTTCGTAGGCATCCCCTATCCTAGCAAAATTTTTTCTTATCATTTCACCATTTATATATATTTTTGATATTGTGTTTATCATAGTTATATTGTATAGTATTAATATAATTACATAAGGAGGTTGATATATGAACCATATAGCAAATAACAGAATATTAAATGCAATGCTTTTATCACCTGATTTAACTATCAGTGCTGTTTCCAATCGTCAATCCGAACTTATTTTGCTTCTCAACACTATCAATTCAAGACTAAGTAATGCCCCTGACGGAACACTCCGCATTGCTAAGCGTGGCAACGCCCATCAATATTATCACAGAACAGATTCTACTGACAGAACAGGAACATACATAAAAAAGAAATCTAATCTTAATCTTGCGAAGAGTCTGGCTCAGAAGGAATATGATCTGAAAGTCAAGCATGAAATCCAACATGAACTTCATGCTATTGAAACTTTTCTTAAGAACTATTCTCCTGAACAGATTGAACATTTATACAATTCTCTTAATGAGATAAGACAGGAACTTATTACACCAGTCTATACACCTGCCGAAGATACATTGAATCTCTGGAATAATGTTCAATATAATTCTCTTGACATTCCTGATGATACTCCTGACTTCTACTCTGATAACGGAGAACAGGTGCGTTCTAAATCCGAATTAATAATTGCCAACAAACTAAAACAGCACAATATTCCATATAAGTATGAATATCCGCTTGTGCTTTCTACCGGGGTAACCGTCCATCCTGATTTTACCTGCCTCAATATTAATACCCGTCAGGAATTCATATGGGAACACTTCGGCATTATGGGAGATTCTGATTATATGAACAAAACATTAAAGAAGATTAACGATTACGCTAAATCCGGTTATGTATTAGGCAGGAACTTTATTGCCACCTTCGAATCTTCTTCTATTCCTCTCAATTCCAATACCGTTGATATTAATATTAATGAATATCTTTTATAGTCAATGAAGCTTTAATGGTGCAATTCTTTCACACAACACCTACTCAATTAACCAAAGTTGTTAATTGAGTAGATGTTTTTCGCTCCCCCAAAAATCAACTAGCAACTTGAAAAGCACACTAATCTTAGTAATATATGCTATATAGTAGGTCTTTTTCCCACCATCTCATCTCCCAGCTAATAAATTCCAACGATTTTCTATAAAAAAGACCTACCAACATCCTTATAAAAAGCATGTTAGTAGGTCTTCTCCAATATCTAATTCAAATCTCACCAGAAATATGCCTACTCAACTCTTGAAAACAACATAATTAGTAGGTCTTCTCTATTAATGTTCATCCGGATGGTAAGTAACAACCACCTTCTTAAGTGATTCTCTTATATTACCTGTTTCTGAATAAGCTTCTTCCTTAAGCTTCTCAAGGTTATTAAAGAAATTCTCTTTATCAAACTCAATTGGTTTTCCAATGTGAATAAGCTTGTTGTCTGTCTCCTGAAGTCCTTCCTCTTTCATAAGAAGTTCCTCATATAATTTTTCTCCTGGTCTGAGTCCCGTATATTTAATCTCCATATCAACGCCAAGTGTATAACCTGACAGTCTGATAAGGTTCTTTGCGAGATCATCAATCTTAACAGGCTCGCCCATATCAAGAATGAATATCTCTCCACCTTTGGCATATGCACCTGCCTGAAGAACAAGTGAAACCGCCTCGGGTATAGTCATGAAATATCTTATAATATTAGGATCTGTAACCGTAACTGGTCCACCAGCCTCAATCTGTCTCTTAAAAAGAGGAATGACTGAGCCGTTACTTCCAAGTACATTACCGAATCTTACAGCAACGAAATCTGTCTTGGATATCTCGTTATACGTCTGAACAATCATCTCACAGATACGCTTTGTTGCTCCCATTACATTAGTTGGATTAACAGCCTTATCTGTACTTATCATAACAAACTTCTTAACCCCATACTTATCAGCCATCCTTGCAACATTCCATGTACCGACAACATTATTCTTAACAGCCTCATCAGGACTGACTTCCATAAGCGGTACATGCTTATGTGCTGCTGCATGATATACAATATCTGGCTTATACTGTGCAAATACGCTTTCAAGTCTTGAAACATTTCTTATCGAACCAATAAGAGTAACAACATTGGCATCAGGATAATTAATCTTTAATTCCTGCTGAATATCATAGGCATTATTCTCATATATATCAAATATAATGAGCTGCTTAGGCTTGTGACTTACAAGCTGGCGGCACAGCTCTGAACCAATAGAACCGCCACCACCTGTTACCATAATGACCTTATCCTTAACATAACCCATGATAGATTCAATATCTACTTCAATCGGGTCTCTTCCAAGAAGGTCAAGCACATCAACATTACGGATAGAGTTAACATTAATCTCTCCATCTACCATCTGATATACACCTGGCAGAATCTTAAGAGTACAATCAGTCTCTTTACAAATGTTTAATATATCCCTTTTAACTTCATTAGATGCTGATGGAATTGCAAATATAATCTCATCAATATCATAAAGCTTTGCTGCTTCCTTAATCTTGTCCCTTGTTCCTATAACCTTGACGCCTCGTATGTATTTACCAACCTTGCGGCGGTCATCATCAATAATACATGCAATATTAGAATTGGCAAGATAGCTGGAATTCTGTATTTCTCTCATAATGACATTAGTTGCCTCTCCAGCGCCAATAATCATTACATTGTTGGAAGTCTTAATATTTCTGTATTTGTTAAGAACAGTTCTTATCATTCTGTACATAAAACGACTTGCACATATTGCAATAATAAGGTATATTGCCGCATTAAAATAACAGCTTCTAGGAAGCATATTACCCGTAATCTTATTACTTAAGAAATGCACTACTTCTACAATAATACACGCTTCAGCAATTCTGTACACCTCAGCTATACTCGCATACTGCCACAGACTGTGATAAAGTCTGAACAGCCAGAATATAAGCAGAGACATTATCGTGTACGGAAGCATGTTCTCTACATAATTACTAATATACTGAGGTTCTATAGATACAATACCTACATCAAATCTCATAATAAGCGACAGATATACGCATGCATTCAGTAAAAATGTATCTGTTAAAAACAAGAAAAATCTTCTTACCAGAAGCTGTATTCTATCCTTTTTAGTCTCACCCATCATCTGTTCCTCGTTTCTTTAGCAGGCTTTTTAGCAGCTAACCCACATACTGTACCAATTCCATAAGAAATATGCAACAGGAAAAATAAAAATGGCAGTGCAAAACATGTTTTATTGCGTTCCTTCTTAGCTCCTATTACTGCAACTACCGACATAACCACCGCCAACAGCCAGTATGCTCCCCACATAAGTCCTGTAAGTCCGTATACAATACGAGAAAAAAACGACTTCACAGCAAGCAGCTTACATGACACACTTGCAACTGTTGTAACAATAATAGCCATGACAAAAGCCCACGGAACAAAATGATATACAGAAAGGCATCCTGGACATACCTTGCTTGTCTTTCCAATCCAGTATCCATTGCCATATTTCTGCTTAAGCATCTTAGGAAGTGAACTTCTTGTATGCTGGTATGATATTATATCCGGACAGAATCTTAATTTAAACCCTGCTTTTCTCATACGGTAATGAATTTCATTATCCTCAGTTCTTGCAAGAGACTCATTATAATGTCCGATTTTTTCAAAAACTTCCCTTCTATATGCAGCATGGAACAGCGATTTCATATATATCTTTTCTTCCGTTCCATTCCCGCCATTACGGTAAGGTGCTATGCTTGAACCAAACATAGAACTCTCGGCAAGAAGAAGTGTATCCTTCCATGGTGTCTCTTCATCAACTATATTAGGTCGGACACCACCAACAACCATCTCGCCTTCTTCTAAAACTTTAACATTCTTGCTGACAAAATCCACCGGGATATGTGCATGCGCATCAACTCTTATAACAGCTTCCCCTGTATAATTATCGAGCAGCACGTTCCATCCACACGGAAGCGTCTTCTTAGGATTATCAAGCACAACTATCTGTCTTGCTCCCATCTTATTCTCATCAGCAAACTTCTGCATAACCGCCTTCGTTCCATCAGTTGATGCAGAATCAACAAGCACAACTTCCATAAGATTATGATCATAATCCTGCCTGCTTATGTCATCAAGAATATTCTTTATCGTATTCTCCTCATTATATGCAATAACGGCAATTGTAATAAACATACTCTACCTACTTCTTAACAGTCATTCTTTCACTTCCAACTACTGATGTAAATGTATCCCACAATACAGCCGCATCAGCTTTCACGCCAAAATGTTTCATACTTTCAAGGTTATAACGCATTTTTGCCGGTAATACTTCATTCAGATATATATTATCTGTACTTTTTTCATCAACAGCCTCACCAAGAAGCTTGTCCTCATCCTTATAAGCAATACTTGTCCTTGATGTAAGTCCTGCCGGCAAAAGAAGTGTCGCATACATCTCCTTAGTGTACTTCTTAACATACTTAGGAACTTCCGGTCTTGTTCCGACAAGAGTCATATCCCCTGCAAGTATATTAAAAAGCTGAGGAAACTCGTCCATTCTGTACTTTCGTAAAAATGCACCAACCTTAGTAATTCTTGAATCATTATCTACAGTCACTGCTGCCCCTAGCTTACTTGCATTGTCAACCATAGTCCTGAACTTGTATATACGAAAAATTCTTCCATACTGTGTTACTCTCGCCTGCCTGAAAAAAACAGGTCCCGGTGAATCAAGTCTGATTGCAAGTGCAATTATTCCCATTGGAATAATTAAAACTGCCAGCATAATACCAGCAACAATAACATCAAGCACTCTTTTCATCTCTAACCACATTCTGTGTTTCATAAGTATATTATAGTATTTTCTTACTTCCTTAGTTCTCATTTCATCAGGAAGAAGCTGCCATGGTCTTAACTCCATCGTAATCAATCCCCTTTTTGTTGTTGTATAACTAATGTCCGATTATTTCATTCTGTTAAACTGCTCTATTACATATTCTACCTGTTCATCAGTAAGACATGTATGAAGCGGCAGTGTAATCTCATTACGATACATATTATATGAATGTGGAAAATCCTTAATATCAAATCCCATGTTCTTATATGCCGTATGCATTGGAAGCGGCTTAAAATGTACATTAGTTGCAACACCTGCCTCAGCAAGTCTTGTAATCAGTTCATTACGCTCCTTAACATCCTTTCCAAGAAGCCTTACAAGATACAGATGACCACTTGAAGTATATTCATCTGTAAAATGCTTCATAATATCCACATCATCGGCTGCAATCCCTTGTGTATATCTCTCAATTATATCTCTTCTTCTCTTAAGAAGTCCCGGATATCTCTTAAGCTGTACAAGCCCAATAGAAGCCATAATATCAGTCATATTGCATTTGTAATAAGTTCCCTTGATATCATATTCCCATGCACCAAGCTTAGTCTTTGCAAGTGCATCCTTAGACTGTCCGTGAAGTGAGTAAAGCATTATCTGCTTATAGATATCCTCATCATCAACTCCCGGAATACTTCTCCATGTAAGAGCTCCGCCTTCTGCTGTTGTAAGGTTCTTGACTGCATGAAATGAAAAGCTTGTAAAGTCAGCCTTCATTCCACTCATAACACCACCCTCACTTGCTCCGAAACCATGTGCAGAATCAGCAACAATTGCAACTCTGCCAAGTGCCTCCTGAAGCGGTGTTGAAGCCTTAAATATATTCTTTTTACTCTCGACAATCTTTCTTATCCTGTCATAGTCAACCATAACACCACCTATATCTACAGGTATTACAGCCTTGGTACTCTCATTAATTGCAGCTTCAAGCGCTTCATAATCAAGGTGATATGTGTCCTTTTCAACATCAATAAGAACAAGCTTTGCATTAACATGCGCAACGACACTTGCAGATGCTGTATAAGTGTATGCAGGAACAATAACCTCATCGCCCTCACCGATTCCTAACAGACGGAGTGCTGTCTCTAAACATGCTGTAGCTGAATTGAGACATGCCGCCCTGTTACAGCCTACAAACTGAGCAATATTTCTTTCAAACTCTTTAGTTCTTGGACCTGTTGTAATCCATCCTGACCTTAAAGCCTCAGAAACTGCCTGAATCTCTTCCTCGGTTATATCTGGTGGTGAAAATAAAATATTCATAACTCTTATCTCCTTTTCGTACTCTACTTTGTAGATGACTTTGTTGTTGCAGGAGTGACTGTTGGAACCTGTACCTGTGTTGTAGTCTCCTGAGTACCTCCACTTATCATTTCTGGAAATGCATATGTCAGGTCTCCTGCTGTATTAGCAATTGATATTGTATAACTAACTGTATTATATCCATTCTGCGAAAGTGTAATCGTCTTCTTTCCAGATGATTTGTCAAATGAACATGGAACAGTTCCTATGTATTCACTATTAACATAAAGAACCGCTCCCTTAGGTGCTGTTACTGATACCTTATATCCACTTGTATTATCTGCCGCTGTACTTGTCGATGTACCTGATGAAGTCATATCGATAATCTTCGTAACATAGGCTGAATTAACATTTATAATCTCAGAATACTCCTGATAGTGGTTGGCTACCAACTTAACTCTGTGAGTTCCATAAGAAAGTGACACTGGAGTAGAATAATCAACCTCAACACCATCAATGCTCATAACCGCGCCCTTCGGAGTAACTGAAAAATTAACAGCCCCCATCTTAACCGGATCACTTTGTACTTCAGAAAAATCAACTGATGTAGTCTCATCTTTAGCTATAGTCACTGTCTTACTTGCTGACAGGTTGCCATTACGTACATTAACCGTATGTGTTCCAACAGGTGCAGTCACCAGCATATCCTTTGTAACACCCAGTAATTGTTTATTACCTATGCTTACATAACCACCAACAAGTGCATCTACACCTGTAAGTTTAAGATATCCGTGTCCTGCAGTTACATTCACCGAATATACTTTCTCTCCAACGCCCCTGATAACCAGCTTATCCTGGTCAACGAGCTGTGCAATACTTATACGTTCTTCTCCTGAAAGCACAACTGTGTAACTTTCATATATCATATTGGAAGCCCCAATGCTTAACTTCCTTGAATTCTCATCTACGGTTATTCCTGAAACATCATATCTTACCCAGGCATCACTGTTTCCGTGTATCTTCACCGCCTTGCCCTTCTTATCCACATATACATCATATATTCCACCCATATCCATGGTAGAAGCTGCTTTTATCTTTCCGTAAGCATCCTGAATATCTGTACTGCCTGTATAAGGGACTTCATATTCTGTTCCTGTCTTTATATCTACAAACCGCATTCTGCCCGTGTCAGCATCTCTCAATGTAAGAACTCCTGTAAGTGTAGGATTCTCTCCATCACCCTTAATCTCCTTTGCGGCACCTGGTGCGGGGGTAATACTGCTTCCTGGTATCACCGCCCTGTCATTATTTCTGGAAAATGTGCATGCTGTCTGACTTACAATTAACACCATAAGCATACACACTGCAATTATTCTTTTCATAAGCATTCCTCGCAAATACTTTTACCCTTGTATCATCAGATTTTATCACATACCACACATTTTATCAATTAATTCTCTTCTGCGCATATTCTGTTCAATAACAATCTTTAATTTATCTATATTCTTAGCAGGAACCCACGCCTTTCCTGCGTTATAGTACTGATTTATGATCTTCCAGAATTTTTCTGGAAAGCTCAATAATGTCACAAGCATGTCAATATCATCATCTTCAAGCGGCTTTAATCTGTCATATTCATCAACCAGTCTGTATGCCACATTAATATTCCAGTCATGCTTTTCCATAACCTTTCTTAAAAACTGGTAAAGATCTGCAACCTGACAGTCATTATGACATTTTTCAAAATTAGTCACTGCATTGCCGCCATTACCAACATCAAGAAACACATTATGATAATTATAGCTTCCATGCACAAGCTCATTAGTCTGTTCCATTCTGTCAAAGCGCTCATCAAAACGTTTTGAATTAATATTCCTGCTCGCTTCATCCGCTTCCCTGAAAAATGTATCAACCGCACCAAGCGCAATCTGTTCAAATTCATTTTTCTTTTTCTTGCCACGCATATAATTAGCTGCCTTTTTAATTTCTTTTGTATGTCTTTCCATATTGGTGCGTAACCCTGCTCCCCTGTCAAAATGTACAGCATTATGTACGATGCTTTCACTGGCCTTTAATTCTGACTCGGGCTGCTCATCTGCGGTCTCTGCAAGCGCCATACATTCCCATTGCTTTGTAATATTTGTATTTACATTATTCCTTAAATATCTTACACCATTAGACGAAACAACATTTAGACAAATATGAAGTCTTGCCAGAGTCCTTACCGCCTCCATCACGTCATTCACAGACTTGACATCACATTCCCTGCCTCCAAACCAGTTCTTCATTACATATCTGTGCCCATCATCTCCAACAGTAAAAAGCTCTCCATCCTGATTTCTCACATATGTATCCACATTTTCAAAGCCTGCATCACTAACTGCTTTTGTCACTGCCTCATCTCTCAGATAAAACCCATCATTTCTTGAACACTCGAGAAAAAGTCTGCACCCTCTGTCTGTAAAAAGAATTACTCCTCCACGACCTTTTACCATTTTATTAACCTGAATATCATAAAATCTAATACATTCCAATGATTTATCGTTCATATAATCCCCCCATTTCCGCACTTAATACAGACGCCCTTTGCTCATACGCCTGCGTCTGCCTTATCTTATGACATTTATGGCTGCTATATTCCTTGGATTTAATGATACGACGAATTAAGAAAATCATAATCTTGATGAAAATGTAATTTTTTCTTATAAT
>ERZ1027181.373-NODE-373-length-22896-cov-11.602075_pt1 | contig 22896 bp, 17 predicted proteins | sample MGYA00519247_ERZ1027181 | MGnify/ENA primary metagenome ERZ1027181 (study PRJEB26926, sample SAMN06164415) | human gut metagenome | biome: ENVO:00009003; feature: ENVO:2100002; material: ENVO:00002003 | host: Homo sapiens | place: USA | collected 2012 ...
GAGATCTGCGCATGTCTCGTGGGCTCGGAGATGTGTATAAGAGACAGATATTTATGAGAGAACCCGAAACGCCTGCGGCGTTTCGGGTTCTCTTTTGCATCGTTTACGAAAATTGCATAGAAACTGCGTTTGCACTATGCTAAAATAGGGGCAACAAGTACAGAAAACCCCGTTCTGGGGGCGAGAAGAAAAAGGAGAACCACCATGCAAAAGACCATCTGGATCACCGGAGCAAGTTCCGGCATCGGCCGGGAATTCGCCCGCCGGTACGCCGCTATGGGCTGTCGGCTCATCCTGACTGCCCGCCGCGCCGACCGTTTGCAGACCCTTGCCAAGGAACTGCACGCAGCCCACGGCACGGAATGCCGCATCGAGGCCGCCGACCTCTCCCGCGCCGAGGAGTGCAGCCGCCTGTGCGAAGTACTGGCCGAGGAGCACATCGACATCTTCATCAACAACGCCGGGTTTGGCGTCTGCGGCAGCATTCTGGAAACGGAGGAAGCCCGCGAAGAAGAGATGATCCAAGTGAATGTTGCCGCCATGGCGCGGCTGTTCCGCGCCGTGGTGCGCAAGATGCACGCACAGGGCGGCGGCACCATCCTGAATGTGGCGTCCTCTGCGGGGCTTCTGCCCGGCGGCCCCTATATGGCGGGCTACTACGCCAGCAAAGCCTATGTGGTCAGCATGACCCGCGGCGTGGCCGAGGAGCTGCGGGAGATGCACAGCCCCGTCTACGTCTGCGCCCTCTGCCCCGGCCCGGTGGACACCGAGTTCAACGACCACGCCGGGGTGGTGTTTGCCCTGCGGGGCATCACGCCGGAGCTGTGTGTGGAGGAAGCTCTGCTGGGCATGATGCACCGCAAGACCATCATTGTGCCCTCTGCCTTTATGCGGCTGTGCACCAGCGCCCAGCGCCTTGTACCCATCCCCCTGCTGATGCCCATCGTGGCACGCCAGCAGAAGAAAAAGCTGGGGTAAAAGACAAAGGTCGTCCAAACTTGTCAACAAGCCCAAAGATAGTCGGAATATCTTGTGCACCGTGACAAGGTGTGTCAGCCCGCACAAACTATTGCGCCGAAAAACGACGGTTTTTCGTGCTGTTTTGCAGCAGAAAAGCAAAAATCTAAAGAAAGTACAACAAAACTTCACAAGAATGTGCCTTGACACTTCCTGCAAAGGATGCTAGACTGGTATACAAGTAAGAGCGCACTCCGGCACAGCCGGATACGACGCGCTTTGCAAAGCAGCACGGCTGCAATTTGCGCCGTGTAGAATACGATTTTTGACAGGAGGACTTTATTATGGCACAGTGCACTCCCAAATCTTTTGACCTGACCGGCAAGGTGGCGCTGATCACCGGCGCATCCTACGGCATCGGCATGGCAATTGCAAAGGCTATGGCAGCCAACGGCGCTACCATCGTGTTCAATGATATCAAGCAGGAGCTGGTGGACAAGGGTCTGGCTTCCTATGCAGAGGCCGGCATCAAGGCGCACGGCTACGTCTGCGACGTTACCGATGAGGACGCCGTCAATGCAATGGTGGCAAAGATCACCGAGGAAGTCGGCCACATCAACATTCTGGTCAACAACGCCGGTATCATCAAGCGCATCCCCATGACCGAGATGAGCGCCGCTCAGTTCCGTCAGGTCATCGACGTCGATCTGAACGCTCCCTTCATCGTGGCAAAGGCCATCATCCCCGATATGATTGCACAGGGCGGCGGCAAGATCATCAATATCTGCTCCATGATGAGCGAACTGGGCCGTGAGACCGTTTCTGCTTATGCAGCAGCAAAGGGCGGCCTGAAGATGCTGACCAAGAACATCGCTTCCGAGTACGGCGCTTACAACATCCAGTGCAACGGCATCGGACCCGGCTACATCGCTACCCCGCAGACCGCACCGCTGCGCGAGATCCAGCCCGACGGCAGCCGTCACCCCTTCGACCAGTTCATCGTTGCCAAGACCCCCGCAGGCCGCTGGGGCGAGGCCGAGGATCTGGGCGGACCCGCTGTGTTCCTGGCATCTGAGGCCTCTGACTTTGTCAACGGCCTGATCCTGTATGTGGACGGCGGCATTCTGGCCTACATCGGCAAGCAGCCCCAGTAAACGCTGAGGGCACTCCGCAGTTCTGACCCCGGGGACTGCCGCACAGCGTTGTGTGGCAGTCCCTTTTGCATTTGTACGGGAAAGGATGTTATGCTATAATGGAAAAAGCACATCAGGACATCCCTTGGGTGCCCCATGCCGAAATTTCCCCGGAACCCTGCGGCCCCGGGGTGCAGCGCCGCGTGCTGGCGTATAGCAAGGACGCCATGTGTGTGGAAAACACCTTTGAGACCGGCGGCGTGGGTGCCATGCACTGCCACCCCCACACCCAGATCACCTATATCGTCTCCGGGCGGTACCGCTTTACCATCGGGGACGAGACCCGGGAAGTAGGCCCCGGCGACACCCTGCTCAAGCAGAACGGCGTCATGCACGGCTGCGTCTGTCTGGAGGGCGGCGTGATGCTGGATTTCTTTACCCCCATGCGGGAGGACTTTGTATAACACCTGCGCACCGCAGGGAAAAATAAGAAGGAGAACCATTGTTATGAAGATCGCACTTATCAACGAGAACAGTCAGGCCGCTAAGAACGGCATCATTGAAGCTGCCCTGAAGAAGGTGGTGGAGCCCATGGGCCACGAGGTGGTCAACTACGGCATGTACGCCGCCGATGACGCTGCACAGCTGACCTATGTGCAGTGCGGCATTCTGGCTGCTATCCTGCTGAACAGCGGCGCTGCGGACTACGTCGTTACCGGCTGCGGCACCGGCGAGGGTGCCATGCTGGCACTGAACAGCTTCCCCGGCGTCATCTGCGGCCACGTGGAGGACCCCGTGGATGCCTACACCTTCGCCCACGTCAACGACGGCAACGCCGTTGCCATGCCTTTTGCCAAGGGCTTCGGCTGGGGCGGTGAGCTGAACCTCGAGTACTGCTTCGAGAAGCTGTTCGGCTTCGGCCACGGTCAGGGCTACCCCAAGGAGCGCGTTGTGCCCGAGCAGCGCAACAAGAAGATCCTGGACGGCGTGCGCGCCGCCACTTTCAAGCCCCTCATCGAGTGCCTGAAGAGCATCGATCAGGATCTGTTGAAGGGCGCTGTGGCCGGTGCAAAGTTCTCTGAGCTGTTCTTCGCCTCCTGCAAGGACGAGGAACTGGCCGCTTACGTCAAGACCCTGCTGTAAGCTGCGGAGGAGATCATGCAAGGACTGACCCTGTTCAACCTGAACCTCACCCACCTGCTGGATGCCTTTCTGGAAACTGCAGTGCCCATGATCGCCGGTCTTGCCGAGGTGGTGGGTCTGTTCATCATCATCACCAGTCTGGCCAAGGCCACCTTCTACTATGTCCGCGCCACCTTCTTCAACGACCACCGGGACTTCCACCATGAAATGAGCAGCGGCCTGACCACCGCGCTGGAATTTCTGATGTCGGCAGAGATCGCCAAGACCTTTTTGCTGCAAAATCTGGAGTCGGTGGTGCCGCTGGCGGCTACCTTTGCGCTGCGCGCTTTGATGAGTATGCTGCTGCACTGGGAGATGGAGGGCGGCCACCGCCCGGCCAACGCCAAGGAAAGGGACAAGTCCGGCGCTCCGAAGGACGGCAAAAACGGCTGACAGGCAAAAGATTTGCCAAACTTTAGCACGGCAGAGTTTCACCGTGTTGTGAAAAACGTAAAACCTTGAGATGAATACTTGACAGGTTTGCACAAAGAGACTATACTCGTGCCATCGAAAGCAAAGGCGCTGACGGAAGCAATTCCGCCAGCGCCTTTTGTGTTTTCGGGGATACTGCCGCACGGAGAGAATAGAGGGCTCCCTGTGCAAAAAACGACCGTAGGAGGTAGGAAAGTATGTTTAGCTCCGTCAACACCTGCTGGACGCTCGTAGGAGCGTTTCTAGTGTACTTCATGCAGGCCGGATTCGCCCTATGCGAAGCCGGCTTCACCCGGGCAAAGAATACCGGCAACATCCTGATGAAAAACATGATGGATTTCTGCATCGGCACGCCCTGTTACTGGCTCATCGGCTTTGGCCTGATGTTCGGCGGCACCGGCGCACTGATCGGCGGTTTCGATCCCTTCATTCAGGGCGATTACAGCCACTTGGGTCTGGACATTCCCCTGTGGGTGTACATCGTGTTCCAGACCGTGTTCTGCGCTACGGCAGCCACCATTGTCTCCGGCTCCATGGCCGAGCGCACCAACTTCAAGGCCTACTGCGTGTACTCCGCCGCCATCTCGCTGGTGGTGTACCCCATCTGCGGCCACTGGATGTGGGGCGGCGGCTGGCTGCAGAGCATGGGCTTCCACGATTTTGCAGGTTCCGCAGCCGTGCATAACGTGGGCGGCGTCATCGCTCTGCTGGGCGCATGGATGCTGGGTCCCCGTATTGGCAAGTACGATAAGGACGGCAACCCCCACGCCATCCCCGGCCACAACCTGACCGCCGGTGCTCTGGGCGTGTTCATCCTGTGGTTCTGCTGGTTCGGCTTCAACGGCGGCTCTTCCCTGAGCCTGTCCACCGATGCCACCATGACCCTGACCGGTCTGGTCTGCTTCAACACCAACCTTGCCGCAGCCGTTGCCACCTGCGTGACCATGATCTTCACTTGGCTGCGCTACGGCAAGCCGGATGTCTCCATGACCCTGAACGGCTCTCTGGCAGGCCTTGTGGCCATTACCGCAGGCTGCGATACCGTTTCTCCCTTCGGCGCCTTCTTTATCGGCTTTGTGGCCGGTATCCTTGTGGTGCTGAGCGTGGAATTCTTTGATAAGATCGCCAAGGTGGACGACCCCGTAGGTGCTGTTTCCGTCCACTTTGCAAACGGCGTCTGGGGCACCATTGCGGTGGGTCTGTTCTCCACCGGCTCCAACACCGCCCATGCCGGTCTGTTCTACGGCGGCGGTCTGGCGCAGCTGGGTACCCAGCTGCTGGGTCTGGTCTGCGTGGATGTCTACGTTGTGGTGGTGATGTTCATCATCTTCAAGATCATTGATAAGACCCTTGGCCTGCGTGTGCCCGCCGAGGTGGAGATCGACGGTCTGGACATCCACGAGCACGGTCTGGCCTCCGCTTATGCAGGCTTTGCCATCTCGGATGCAAACTCCGCTGCCATGACCCCCAACGAGAACACCGATCTGGGCGAGGATGACATCACCAAGGCTTCGGCAAAGCAGATGGATGCTGCCGTGCCGGTGGTGCGCGAGCCTGTGATCCACGATGGCGTCTACGACACCGGTATGCACAAGGTGTCCATCATTGCAAAGCTGGCAAAGTTCGATCAGCTCAAGACTGCCCTGAATGATCTGGGCGTCACCGGCATGACCGTGACGCAGGTCATGGGCTGCGGCATCCAGAAGGGTACCCCGGAAAAGTACCGCGGCGTGCCGGTGGATACCACCCTGCTGCCCAAGATCAAGGTGGAAGTCATCGTCTCCCGCATCAGCGTGGACGCTGTGGTGGAAGCCGCCAAGAAGGCGCTGTACACCGGCCATATCGGCGATGGCAAGATCTTTGTCTACAACGTGACCCGCGTGGTCAAGATTCGCACCGGCGAGGAGAACTACGCCGCGCTGCAGGATGTGGAGTAACCCTCCACAAGTTTTTCCGCTGTTCCCGCTGCGGCGGCAGCCCGGCTGCTCCGACACAGTCCCCGCCGCCCGGCGTGACAGATAGATCGTTCTCCTTTTTCCTTTTCCTTTTTTCGTTCGAGTCACCAGTAAGTCGAAAGCCCCGCTCCTGCGCACAAGGGAGCGGGGCTTTTGCTGTGAAAAAAGTGCCCCGGAAACGCCTGTCTGCGTTTCCGGGGCACTTATCATTTATACCTTACAGGCTGCGGGTGCGGATCTCGGTGGTGACCTTGGCGATGAAGTCCTCAAGGCTCATCTCGGTGGTCTCGCCCTTGCGGTCGCGCACGGAGATGTTGCCGGCCTCGGCTTCCTTGGCGCCCAGCACCAGCATATAGGGCACGCGGTCCACCTGCTGTGCGGCACGGATCTTGTAGCCGATCTTCTGGTTGTCGTCATCCAGCACAACGCGGATACCGGCGTCAGACAGCTTCTCGGTCACATCCTGTGCGTACTCCAGCGTCTTTTCGGACACGGGCAGCACCTTGACCTGCGTGGGAGCCAGCCAAGTGGGGAACTTGCCCTTGGTCTCCTCGATCAGGTAGGCCATGAAGCGGTCCAGAGAGCCCAGAATTGCGCGGTGCAGCACCACAGGGGTCTTTTCAGAGCCGTCCTTGTCCACATAGGTCAGGTGGAACTTTGCGGGCAGGCAGAAGTCCAGCTGGCAGGTGGACAGGGTATACTCGGCACCCACGGCGGGCTTCACGTTCACGTCCAGCTTCGGGCCGTAGAAAGCGGCCTCGCCGATCTCCTCGGTGAAGTGGATGCCCAGCTCGGTCAGCACCTCGCGCAGGGCCTGCTCTGCATGGTTCCACATGGCATCATCGTCGTGGTACTTCTTCTTATCGGCAGGATCACGCAGGCTCAGCACGCAGCGGTAATCGGTAATGTTGAAGTCCTTGTACACCTCAAAGATCAGGTTGCACACGTCTGCGACCTCGCTCTTGATCTGCTCCGGGGTGCAGAACAGGTGGGCGTCGTTCTGGCAGAAGTGACGGCCGCGCTCGATGCCCTTCAGAGTGCCGGAGGACTCGTAACGGAAGTCGTGGGCGATCTCGCCGATGCGCATGGGCAGGTCACGGTAAGAATGGGGACGATTTGCGTAGATCATCATGTGGTGGGGGCAGTTCATCGGGCGCAGAACATAGCTCTCGCCCTCCATCTCCATGGCGGGGAACATGTTCTCACGGTAGTGATCCCAGTGACCGGAGGTCTTATACAGGTTCACAGTGCCGATGCAGGGAGTCATAACGTGCAGGTAGCCGCGCTTGCGCTCCTTCTCCTTGATATAGTTCTCCAGCTCCTGCCAGACGGTGTAGCCTGCGGGCAGGAACATGGGCAGGCCGCGGCCCACCAGATCATCGGTCATGAACAGGCCCATCTCCTTGCCGATCTTGCGGTGATCGCGCTCACGGGCCTCCTGCTGCTCCTTCTCCCAGGCTTCCAGCTCTTCCTGGTTGTGGAATGCCACACCGTTGATACGGGTCAGCATCTTGTTTTCCTTGTCGTTCTTCCAGTATGCGCCGGACTGCTGGGTGATCTTGAAGGCCTTCAGTGCCTTGGTGTAGGTCAGGTGAGGTCCGATGCACATATCCACGTACTCGCCCTGCTGGAAGAAGCTGAACTCGGTCTCATCGGCCAGATCTGCCATGTGCTCCACCTTGTAGTGTTCCTGACGCTCCTCCATCAGCTTTTCAGCCTCGGCGCGGGGCAGGATGAAGGGCTTGATGGGCAGGTTCTCCTTGACGATCTTGCGCATCTCTTTTTCGATGTTGGCCAGATCCTCGTCGCTCAGCTTCTGGTCACCCAGATCGACATCGTAGTAGAAGCCATTCTCGGTGGCAGGGCCGAAGGCAAAATCAGCCTGCGGATACAGGCGCTTGATGGCCTGTGCCATAACGTGAGCAGCGGTGTGACGGATAACGTGCAGTTCCTGATCCTGCGGGCACTCGTCCACATGACCGTCCTTGTAGATGATCTTCATAGCAGATTCTCCTTTGACAATGTGGTGTTGAACAAAAACAAAAAGCGCTTCACCCCGTAAAACTCACGGGATGAAGCGCCGATCAAATGTCTGCGTTCCACGGTTCCACCCGAATTGCGCGCTCCCCGGCAGGGAAACGCGCCCCTCGCAGTGCTGTAACGGGCACGCCCGGCAGAGGTTCGCCTCTGCACTCTGCGGTGGTAGAAGCCGGGGTCATGGCAGGCTGCTTGCAGCACCCGGAAACCCGGGGCAGCCCTCTCTGCGGCATGAAAAGCGGGGCTTCAGTTTGTCCGCATCAATGTTTTGGACAGGATGAAACTACGCTGATTGTAGCACGCCAGAGCAAAAAAATCAAGAGATAACGGCGGAAATATACTTTTTTAAGCGCCCTGCTTCTCCACGCTGCGCACAGCCAGCGCCTTGGCGGGCTTCATCAGCAGCACGCAGACACCGTTAAAGAGCACAGAGCCCACGATGAAGGTGATAAAGAACTGCGGCAGATGGGTGGTCAGGGCGGGGATATCGATGCAGGCCACGGTCAGGTAGGCAAAGCCCACGTTGTTCAGCACCTTGGGTGCGTAGGGGTGCAGGATGATGAGGATGAACAGCACAACGGCCAGCGGCAGGATAAAGCCAAAGAAATCGCCCAGAACAGGGGTCAGGGCGCTAATGGACAGCAGCGCCGCCACGGTGAGCACCAGACCCACAAGGCCGCCCAGCTCCACAGTGACAAGGCGATCCTTCACATCGCCCTCCAGCGTGAACATCATGATATTGCTCAGGAAGATCAGCCAGCTGTACTCCATGCCGGTCAGGTGGATGATGGCGTTTGCGATCAGGATCCAGACCAGCAGCATCAGGCGGAAGTAAAGCAGAAAGCGCTTGGTTACGGTCTCGTTCATAGGGGTGTCCTCTCTTTCTCGTCTGTATTGACAAGTGTTTCTTTTCAAATATTCTGATATTTTGGCAAGTAACACTTGCATTGAGCAAGACGAGTATACAATACTTTCCAGAAAAAGACAATAGTTTGGCAACTAAAAATTGCACTATACGTAAATTGGGTATGGCAGGGGAGTCGGGGATGCAGACCGAAGGGGTACTTACCTGAGAGGGTTCTGTTCCTCGTCAAAACCGCAAAACTGTATTTTCTACAAGTACAGTTTTCAAGGCAATTTTGCAAAAGCTTACAAAAAACGTGATTTGAGGCGTCAAAATGCCTGAAAACACTTCCTCTTTTTTGCCGTATATGCTATAATGACAACTGTTCTCGTACAAGAAACAGGAAAATGTACGCACTAGGCGTACAGTATAAGAGGAGTGTTACGATATGAAAACCTTGAAAGCGGTTGTAGCAAAATACAACCAGACCAGCCTGATCCTGCGCATCCTGATCGGCCTGGCAGTCGGTTCGGTGCTGGCGCTTGTTGCGCCGGGCGCAGGTTGGGTCGGCGAGCTGGGCAACCTGTTCGTCGGTGCACTGAAGGGCATTGCCCCGGTGCTGGTGTTCGTCATTGTGGCAAGCGCACTGGCACAGGGCTCGTCCAAGCTGGACCGCCGCTTCGGCACCGTGATCTGGCTGTATATGCTCACCACCTTTCTGGCGGCAGCCATTGCGGTCATCACCAGCTTTATGTTCCCGGTCAAGGTGGTACTGGCCGATGCGGCACAGTCCGATGTGATCCCGCAGGGCTTGGGCGAAGTGCTGAGCACCCTGCTGACCAACTTTGTGGCCAACCCCGTCAGCGCCCTGATGAACGGCAACTACATTGGCATTCTGTTCTGGGCCTGCATGTTCGGCATTGCCATGAAGAAGATCGGCGCAGAGAGTACCAAGGTCTTTCTGGCAAACACCGCCGATGCCGTTTCTCAGATCGTGCGCTGGATCATCAATCTGGCCCCCTTCGGCATCATGGGTCTGGTGTACACCAACGTTTCCGGCAACGGTCTGGCCATCTTTACCCAGTACGGCAAGCTGCTGGCGCTGCTGGTGGGCACCATGCTGTTCATGGCGCTGATCGTTTCCCCCTTTATCATGTTCGTTTACCTGCGCTGCAACCCGTACCCGCTGGTATTCCGCTGCCTGAAGGAATCCGGCCTGACCGCTTTCTTCACCCGCAGTTCTGCCGCCAACATCCCTGTGAATATGTCCCTGTGTGAAAAGCTGGATCTGGACAAGGATATGTACTCCGTGTCCATCCCGTTGGGCGCTACCATCAACATGGACGGTGCAGCCATCACCATTACCATCATGACGCTGGCAGCGGCTAACACCTTGGGCATTCAGGTGTCCCTGCCCGCCGCCATCGTGCTGAGCGCCATGAGCGCTCTGGGCGCCTGCGGCGCTTCCGGCGTGGCTGGCGGCTCCCTGCTGCTGATCCCCATGGCCTGCTCGCTGTTCGGCATCTCCAACGACATCGCCATGCAGATGGTGGGCGTGGGCTTCATCATCGGCGTGGTGCAGGACTCGGTGGAAACTGCGCTGAACTCTGCCGGTGACGTGGAATTTGCCGCCACCGCCGAGTATCACCAGTGGCTCAAGGAAGGCAAGCCTCTGCCGGCTTTCCTGAAGGGCTGATCGTATCCCAGCACAAACAAAGCAGCCGCTGCACTTTCTCGTGCAGCGGCTGCTTTGTTTGTTGTAATGAAATTCACCCAAACAGCACCACGGCGTAGCTTACGCCGTCCTTTACCACATAGGCAACGCCCAGTTTGGTCTTGCCCTTTGCGGCTTTGGTCATGGTGTCGGTCACGGTGCCGTCCTTCGGCAGAACAAAGCGGATGTAGTCTTTTCTGGAATCCAGATCTGTATCAATGCCAAAGCCCGGAATAAAATTATTTTCGCCATAAATGCCCATGCTCATGCTTTCAAATGCAGTGGCATAGTTGTTCTGCAACAGGTTGGTTTTGGTGACATCGTTGGCATTTCCAACGCGGTAAAGCTCGGTCTTATTGGTATTGGTGGAGCAAGACACCGAGGTGCTGGCGACCCAGTTCGCAATGCTGTAAGCTTTTTCGCTCAGCTCCTCGCTGTAGGTCACGCCGAATTTGGTGCACAGTGCCTTTGCGCTTTCAGCGTCCGAGCGCTTGGGGCCCATGGGTGCGCCTACGCTGGCATCGCAGGCGGTGAACACGGTCAGTGCCATCAAGCCGACCAGCAGGCAGGCCAGTAATTTCTTCCAGTTTTTCATAGAACGATGCTCCTTTCCGTTCCGGGGTCGTTGCGGGTCTGCGTCCGCACGGACGCAGTTCTTTTTGCTTTCTTCTGCATCCATGATACCCTTTTTTAGCGGGAATTGCAATCATTTTGGCGCAAAAAAACAGGCTGCCGTGCAAAAAACACGGCAGCCTGCGGAAAAGGCTTTATTTTGCGTACTCCACAGCGCGGCTCTCGCGGATGACGTTGACCTTGATCTGGCCGGGGTAATCCAGCGTATCCTCGATCTTTTTGGCAATGGCGCGTGCCAGCAGGATGACCTGATCATCGCTGATGACGTCGGGCTTGACCAGAATGCGCACCTCGCGGCCTGCCTGTACGGCAAAGGCCTGCTCCACGCCCTCGAAGCTGGAGGAGATCTCCTCCAGATTTTCCAGACGCTTGACGTAGCTTTCCACGTTCTCGCGGCGGGCACCCGGGCGTGCGGCGCTGATGGCGTCGGCAGCCTGAATGATGAAGGCCAGCGGGGTCTTGGGCTCCACGTCGCCGTGGTGTGCCTCAATGGCGTGGATGATCTGGGTGTTCTCCTTGTACTTGCGGCAGATGTCCACGCCGATCTGGACGTGGCTGCCCTCGATCTCGTGATCCAGTGCCTTGCCGATATCATGCAGCAGACCGGCGCGGCGTGCCATGGTAACGTTCACGCCCATCTCGCCTGCCAGCAGACCGGCCACCCAAGCCACTTCCATGCTGTGGGTCAGGGCGTTCTGGCCAAAGCTGGTGCGGTACTTCAGCCGGCCGATCAGCTTGATCAGGTCGGGGTGCAGGCCGTGGATGCCCAGCTCCATCACCGCACGCTCGCCCTCGCGCTTCATCTGCAGCTCCAGATCGTGGCGGCACTTTTCCACCGTCTCCTCGATGCGGGCAGGGTGGATACGGCCATCGCCGATCAGGCGCTCCAGCGTCATGCGGGCCACCTCGCGGCGGGTCTGGTCGAAGGAGGACAGGGTGATGGCCTCCGGGGTATCGTCGATGATCAGATCCACGCCGGTAGCGGTCTCCAGTGCGCGGATGTTGCGGCCCTCGCGGCCGATGATGCGGCCCTTCATTTCATCGCTGGGCAGCGGCACGACACTGACGGTGGTCTCGCTGCAATGGTCGGCAGCGCAGCGGCTGACGGCCTGTCCGATGAGGTTGCGGGCGATGTTATCGCAGTTTTCCTTCAGGTCGGTCTCGTAGGCGGCAACGCGCACGGCCTTTTCGTGGGTCAACTCCTCGTCCACCTTATGCAGCAGCACCTCGCGGGCGTCCTCCTGGCTCAGGCCGGCCAGCGTTTCCAGACGCTCCATCTCCTTGGCGCGCAGAGCATCGATCTCTGCCAGACGCTCCTCGGCCTCGGCAGCGCGCTTTTTCAGCTCTTCTTCCTTCTTTTCCAGCGCCTCGGTCTTGCGGTCCAGCGCTGTCTCCTTCTGGTCGATGCGGTTCTCCTGACGGCTGATCTCCGCACGGCGCTGCTTGATCTCCTTGTCGGCCTCTGCCTTCTGGGCATCGACCTCGGCTTTCAGACGGAAAGCCTCGTCCTTTGCTTCCAGAACCGCTTCCTTGCGCTTCTGGTCGGCGGTCTTGATCGCCTCGTTCACCAGCCGGGTAGCCTCGGCCTCGGCGCTGCCGATCTGGGCTTCGGCAGTCTTTTTACGGTTGTTGTAACCAATAAAATAGCCCGCAGCCACGCCGACAACAGCAACGATCAAGGCCACGATCACTCCGATCGCGGTCATTGCGTTCACTCTCCTTTGTTTCAATTCAATGCAAAATTAAAAGCAGGAGACGCTGCGCAGCAGGACACGGGCAATGATATAGAAAGAGCTTTCAATGCAAAAAGTGACACCAAAACCATACGCACCACCCAAAACCGGCGGCACGGGCAAAAGCATACGGCTTTTCTCTTTACGGTTCCATTTTATATCAAACAGGCACGCTTTGCCTGAAACGGGTACAGGGTCACACTGAAACCTGCGTACAGCGTCTTTGATTCCATACTACTAAATATAGTACGAAACATTTGCCCGCTTGTCAAGAGGAAAACCCTGCCCGCAGAACATTTTGTGCAGAAAAACAAAAATAAGATGGCTGCGGCAGGCACCCCCTCAGTCATCGCTGCGCGATGCCAGATTCCCCGGGGAGACGAACCCTCTCAGGCACGCCGTCAGGCGTGACTGAGAGGGGTTCTCTCCCCAAACCAAAAGGGCTGCCCCGGAGAACGGAGCAGCCCTTCTGGTTTATGATGAAGAGAAGAAAATGAAGGAGAATAGCTTATTATTTGGCGGCTTTTTCGCCCTCCGGGAAGATGATCTTATTCACAAAGAAGAAGATGACCATGGAGATGCCGCCATTGAGCACGGTGGTGCCGATGTTGTAGATGAAGTCCGGTACCAGCAGCCCTGCCACTGCCACCCAGATGCAGTTGATGGAGTTGACGATGCAGGTGATGATGCAGAAGGCCAGCACATACCAGCCGATCTGTTTTGCCAGATTGCCCTTGCTGCGGAACACAAAATTGCGCTGGATGGGGAAGTTGATGCACTCGCCGATGACCATGGCGATCATGTAGGCGCAGAAGTAGGGCAGACCGCCGTGGGCGGCATCGTAGCCGAGGATGTTCCATTTGAAGGTCTCGCCGAACAGGGTGATGTCGATGCCCGGCCAGCCGAAATCCACCACCGGCAGGCTTGCAAAGGCCTTGGGCAGAAATTGCAGCAGCAGGTACTTGAACACGGTGATGAGGTTGGACACGATGACGAACAGGCCGCCCTCGCGCACCCACTTGGCAGCGGCGGGGTGCTTTGCCGCAAAGTTATTCCAGAAATTCATAGCCTGCTTCCTTTCAGCTGTTTTTCAAGCGCTCTTCCATGCGGCTGTTCAGCACGAGGTTCTTCACGGCCTCCACGATCACCCGCACAAGACCGATGATCCAGAAGCCCTGCAGCTCCATCACGATGCCGTCCACCATGCCCATGCTGATAGCGCCGTTGGTCATTTTGGACAGCGCACGCAGAGGCATATTGTACTGGAACAGGATGTTCAGGTCGGGCTTGCCCTTTTTGATGCTGCGGCGCAGCAGGGTGCCCAATACCGCCGCTGCCAGCCAGCCGATGGGGCTGCGTCCGTGCCCCATCTCGCCCAGCGTCATGTTGCGGTCGATGTGCACCTTGTTCTCCGGGATGGCATGCCCCAGCAGCGCCTCAAACTCCGCGTCCGGCACGTTCTGCACCTGCGCAGTGCGGTAATGTGTAAGGTCTTTGCCCGCGTAGGGGTCGGGTGCACCGGTGCCCGCCACCGTGACAGCGGCAGTCAAGCGGATATCGGCGCTGGAAGCGCCCACCAGCAGCTGATAGCTGCCGCCCTCCACCTCCCAGCGGTCGGTCTTGACGTTCCAGTAGCGGAACGCCTTATCGTCCAGCGGGATGGTGACGGTCTTGCTCTCTCCGGCTTCCAGCTGCACCTTGGCAAAGCCCTTCAGCTCCTTGACGGGGCGGAAAACCTTTGCATCCGGCTTTGCCACATACAGCTGCACCACCTCGGCACCGGCACAGCTGCCGGTGTTGGTGACAGTCAGGGTCACGCCCTTTTCGTCTGCTTTCAGGTCACTGTACGCAAAGCTGGTGTAGCTCAGGCCGTAGCCGAAGGGGAAGGCGGTGGGCACACCGGCGGTGTCGTAGTAGCGGTAGCCCACATACAGTCCCTCGCGGTACTCCACGGTGGGGCCGTCGCCGCCGAAATGCGCTTTTGCGGGGGTGTCGGCGTAGCTGCGCGCCCAAGTCTCCGCCAGCTTGCCGCAGGGGTTCTGCGCGCCGGTGAGCACCTCGACCAGTGCGCCCGCACCGGCCTGACCGCCCAGACAGCCGTAGACCAGCGCCTTGCAGTTCTTGACCCAATCGCTTTCCAGCGAGGAGCCTGCGCTCAGCAGCACCACCACGTTGGGGTTTGCCGCCGCCACAGCGGTCAGCAGTTCCAGCTGGTTTTCTGCCAGCTTCATGTCGGCGCGGTCGATGCCCTCGCTCTCCTTGATCTCGTCCAGACCCATGCACAGCAGCACCACATCGGCGTTCTTTGCCAGCAGCACCGCCTCGGCTTTCAGTGCCTCATCGGGCTTGCCCTGCCGGTCAAAGCCCTTGGCGTAGCCGACGCTGTTCAGGCCGCTCTCGGCAAGGCAATCCAAGAAGGAATCCACCTTGATGGAGTTGACGGCGCTGGAACCTGCACCCTGATAGCGGGGCGTCTGGGCAAAGTCGCCGATGACCGCCACCTTTTCCCCCTTTGCAAGGGGCAGCAGGCTGTTTTCGTTCTTCAGCAGCACGATGCTCTGGGCAGCAGCCCGGCGTGCCAGCGCGTGGTGGGCATCGGCATCGAACTTGCCGGGTGCGGCGTCCACCGCCGCTTTGGTGGTAAACACCAGTTCCAGCAGCTCCTCCAGCCGGGCGTCCACGTCTGCTTCGGTGATCTTGCCGGTCTGCACTGCCTTCATTAGCTCCCGGATGGCGTCCCCGCCGGGGGCGGGCATTTCCAGCGTAGAGCCATTCTTTACGCCGAGGGCGTGGTCGTTGCTGCCGCCCCAGTCGGTGACCACTGCGCCGTCAAAGCCCCAGTCCCTGCGCAGGATATCCATGAGCAGGTGGGCGTTCTCGTTGGCGTAGGTGCCGTTGACAAGGTTATAGGCGGACATGATGGTCTTGGGCTGCGCCTCCTTGACCACCATCTCGAAACCGGTCAGGTAAATTTCCCGCAGGGTGCGCTCGTCCACGATGGAATCCGAGGCCATGCGGCGCAGCTCCTGACTGTTCACGGCAAAGTGCTTGGGGCAGGCGGCAATGCCGTTTTTCTGGATGCCGCGGACGTAGGCCGCCGCCATTTTACCGGCAAGGTAGGGGTCCTCCGAGAAATACTCGAAGTTGCGGCCGCACAGGGGGCTGCGCTTGATGTTCAGGCCGGGGCCCAGCAGCACCGACACGCCCTGTGCCGCTGCCTCTTCGCCCATGGCTGCGCCCACAGCCTCGCCAAGCTCCGGGTCCCAGCTGTTGGCCACGGTGGCCGAGGTGGGGAAGCAGGTGGCGGGCACACTGGGGTTCAGGCCCAGATGGTCAGCCGCACCGGCCTGCTTACGCACGCCGTTGGGGCCGTCCGACAGGGTAATGGCCGGGATGCCCTTGCCCGGCAGCGCCCGGGTGGTGAACACCGTGCCGCCGCTCAGCAGGGCGCATTTCTGTTCCAGACTCAGGCTGTTGATGATATCTGTGTGTTTCATGGGTCTCTCCTGACAATCAAAAAAGGGGGCGGGCGTGTTGCCCGCCGCCCCCTATGGGTTTATGCTTTTACTTTTTTCTGCTTGCGGGGTTTGTAGTTTTCGGGATGAAGCTTTGCATCTTTGGTGCGGCGAACCATCAAGACGATGAGAGCGACGACCAGAACCCAAATCACAACGATTGCAGCATTAGCGGCGATTTTCCACGGAGAAGTGGACATCCGGAAAGTCGTTCCCGGAGCAGAATCCTGCGTGGCGTTAGAGTTTGCGAGAGCGTAGGAAATGTTGTGGATAGCATTGCGCATTGCCCAACGAGCGGTTGCGCTGTCGTAATCATTCAGATTCCACATTGCTGGCATGGACATGCAGAGATACGCATCAGAACCAGTACGGATGCAGAGGTCGCGGAGATTGTTGTCGCCCCAGATCCAGTAATCGGTGATAACCATGCCACGGAAGCCCCACTCTTTGCGCAGGACGTTGTTCAACAAGTTGTAGTTGCAAGTACCGAGGCAATCACCAACACTGTTCTGTGCGGGCATAATGCCAGTGGTTGCACGCATGACACGGGTAGCGGTAGTACCGTTTTCATCGGCAGTGTATTTGACCGTCATACGAGCTTCTTCAACGGCAATCTCAAAGGCTTTCATGTAGATATCGCGCATGGTCTGCTCGGTAGCCCATGTGGTGCAAAGCTGACTACGATTCGTTTCCGTATCATTCAGTGCAAAATGCTTCAGATAGCAGACCATGCCTTGGTCGCCAGCACCGGAAATGCAGGCGGCGGCAAGTTTGCCGGAAAGAATGGGGTCTTCGCTGTAATACTCAAACACACGGCCAGAGAAGGGAGAACGATGCAGATTGATTGCAGGGCAGTACCAGCCGTTCACGCCGTTTTGCAGGGACTCCTGACCGAATGCCGCGCCGACATTATACAGAAGGTCGACATTCCATGTGGCGGCAATGACAGGTGCGAAGGGGAAGGAAGAAGACTTCGACATATCATAGCCGTTGTCAGAACCCTGAACTTTCAGACCGTTTGCACCGTCTTCCTGAACGGTGGAAGGAATGCCAAGGGAAGAAATTGCACCCAGAGTATAAGCGGCACCAGTGTGATTAAGAAGGATGCTGTCCTTGTCGCCTTCCCAATCGATTTGGTCAAGATAGCTCTCCCATTTGGGGTCGTTGTAATCCAAGCCACGCATCGAAGAAAGGGTCAGACCATTTTTCTGATTGGAAGTAGGCTGATCTTCGTGATAGACCAGACTGCCTTCGACGTTGCCGAAAACGGGGTCGGTCTCAACCTCAAAAGTGGTGTCCTTGCCGAGTTTATCAATGAATTCGGCATTCAGGGACTTTGTGCGGCCTTCTGCCATCTTCGGCTGCGTGCCGGCCCAGTCTGCACGAGAAAGGATAATAGAGTTGCTGTTCATGTAGTCGCTGGAAGTCTGGAACTGGTTCGTTGCGGCGATGAATTCACCTTCCATTGCTTCGCCAGTCGGATTTCCGTCGTTATCGAGAGTAGACTGTGCGTCTTTATCACGATTGCGAATGTGAGCATCATCACTACCATCGTACCAAGTGGTATCGTTCAAAGTGGTAATGCGGGTATCCAAAACGTCATGGCTGTTGTTACGCAGGGTGATTTCGTAATCGCCAGCTTCCAGCATATAGCAGCCAATCGTTCCGTCAGGATTTGCATGAGTGTAGCAGTAAGAAGCCATGTCTTCTTTGGCAAAGCTCAGAGTGAGAGTCTGGGATTCACCGGGTGCAAGTTCTTTTGTTTTATCAAATGCAATGAGGTTTGCAACGGGCTTTTCAACCTTGTTCTCAATGTCAAGGTCGGTGTAAGGTGCGTTGTAATAAAGCTGAACGACATCTTTGCCAGAGTAGACAGAGCCGGTGTTCGTCACGGTAACATCAACAGAAATGGTGTCGCCGCTGTCATGATAGCCGGTAATGCTCTGTTCAAAAGTGGTATAGCTCAGGCCATATCCGAAGGGATAGCAGACAGCACCAGCAGTCACAACACCGCCGTTTTCATCCAGCTCGCCATATACAAAGTCATCGTCCATTACATCAGCAGTTTCATAGTAGCGATAGCCAACGTAAACGCCTTCCTGATAGTCGGTGAAATAGCGGGAACTCTCCTGTGCATTTCCGGAAGAAAAAACCCCTTCAATCATGACAGGAGCGTTATCATAAGAAAAAGAACCGATATTCTGATAGGAAGGGTCTTTCGTGAAATCACTGGGGTAAATGTCGACAGTACGTCCAGAAGGGACGGTGCTGCCGTCCATGATTCCAGCCAGCTCTGCGAAACCGCGTTCGCCGGGATGACCGACCCACAGAATTGCATCGGCTTCATATTCACCACTCTGGATGGGAGTCAGTTCCATCGGTGCGGAAGATACCAGAACAACAATGACACTGCCACATTTTTCTTTTGCGATTTTGATAGCTTCTTTTTCGTTGGAACTTAAAGCGAGATAATGCGGAGTACCGTCGGTGTAAGCATCATATTTCTTGTCGCTGCCTTCCTGTCCTGCACGAGTGATAAAAACGATGCCTGTTGTGCCGGAGACATCATCCATCCCATCATAAATAGAGGGGGCGTACTCGTACAGAAAACTGTTGCCGCCCAGCAGTCCGGACTCGCCTGCGGAGAAAGTGCCCTCGGCTTCGGTCAAAGCTTTCGGATCGGGGGATGCCTTCATCTTATCCACAGCGGCATTGTTCAAGGTGTAGACAGAAGAAAGAGCCTGCTCAGGACTTACGGGGTCAACGACCCACTTTGCAGAACCGCCACTGGTGAGCTGTCCATAAATTGGGTTAAGATAAGCACGGCCAAACGGAGTGACCGTACTGCCATCAGCAAGCGGAAGAATGCCGTTGTTTTTCAGCAGGACAGTGCCTTCCTGCATGACCTGTGCGGCTACTTCATAAGCGGCTTCGGTGGATTCTTTGTTATTTTGATATTTAACGTCGTAATAGGATGTATCCCAAGATTCTGTACCGTTGGGAGATTCTTTTACAAGATGACCTTTTCCGAGGTAGGTGTCAAGCGTAGAAGCAAGCATGTTGCTTGCAATCATCAGCGCGACATTGATGATAATGAGAAGTGCAACGACGAACGATAAAATTCGACAGAATTTTTGATTGTTCATCTTTAATTTTTTTTGCTCCATGATATCTCCTTCTAATATTCTCGTATTAGAACAGTTTGCGCATACTGTCTTTATATACATTCATTTTATCATAGAAGTATCCGTCTGCGTCATTTTCTGCGTAAATTGTCATTTCCAGAACATAATCTGCAAAAATTACAATTTGTTTTCAAATTTTATTGTGCTTGTGCACAAACAAAGCCCCTGCTTCTTTGTGCACCCTGCCAGACAGCAAAAAACGGCAGGGGACACCTGCCGTAAAATATTTATTTATCTTTGGACAGCGGAAATAAGATCCGCAGGGTGCACCAGTTGTTTTCCCAGTGCATCGTCATGCTGCCGCCGTGCTGCTGCGCAGTGGTGCGGACGCTTTTCAGGTCCGACCCCTGCTTCGGCAGACCGTCCGCATCCAGTGCGGGGGCGGCCTCTGTATAGTGCTCGAACCGCAGCATGGCAAAGCCGCCCTGACTGTACACCGCCACCTTGATGAGCCGCTTTTCGGGGTCCGGCTCGGCGCGCACGGCGGCAATGGCGTTGTCCAGCGCCACGCCCACGATGGTGCACAGCTCCCGGATGGTGAGAAAGCCCAGCATCCTGCCGTCCGCCACGCTGGTGATGGTGATATTCTCCTGCTGGCATTCCATGGTCTTGGCGGTGAGCAGGGTATCCAGCACCGGGTTGCCGGTCTTGTTCTCGGCCTCGTACTGGCGGATATTCTGCTCCATGGCGGCAATGGCAGCGTTCTGCTTGGTCTGGTCCTGCTCCTCCCGGATGCGGGCAAGCTGGACTTTCAGCTCATGGTACCGCCGGTTGATGAGGTTGATGCCCTCCTTGCTGCGCTTGTACTGCTCGTACTGGCGGTGCAGTACCTCGTCCATGGCGGCAAGCTCGCTGTGCAAAGCGTTCTCCTGCAGCTGCTCGTGCTGCACAGATAAGATCAGCACGCCGGAAAAATCCACCAGAGTGCGGATGGAAAAAATGCTCATGTTGATCTCGCTGCCGGGCAGAAAGCCCAGATTGCTTACCGCAAAGGCAGTCAGCGCCAGCATGACCGCCGTCAGGGCGGCGCTGCCGCCGATCTGTAAGTGCCCGGCGGGCTGGGGACGGCGGTGCTGCAGATAGCACATGATGCCGAACAGCGTCCCATACACCAGTGCCAGCAACAGCAAAGAAAGCGGCTCCCATGGGCCGCGGGCGGGCCAGAGGGCGCAGTGCAGCTGCCACTCCACGCTGGCGGCAAGCTCTGCCAGAATAAACGCCCGTGCGCAGTGATACCCGGCTTCCAGCAGAGTGATGTTCCACATGCCCCATAGATATAGGTAGGAAAACCCGATGGCCGCTGCCATGCAGGGGATCCAGAGCCCGCCGGGCACATCGCCCGTCAGCCCCAGAAAGGCCGACAGCACCGCCGCCCACAGCAGGGTGACACCCCCGGTGACCGCTCTGGAAAAGCGGGGCGCAAGCGCCGGGGTGAACAGCAGCACCGCAAGACACTCGGCAAGGGCGGTGTACAGCCGGGGGATATCCGGCAGCGCGGTCATGAGCCTTCACCTCCGATGTAATCGGTCAGTGCGGCAAGAAAAGCCTTACGCTTGGGGCGGCTGACCTGCAGCTCGCAGGGGCCCACCTGTACGGTGCTCTGCCGCAGCTCCCGCACCTGTGCCAGATTGACAAGGTAGCCGCTGTTGCAGCGGGCAAAGGGGCAGTCTGCCAGCTTTTCCTCAAAGGCCTTGAGGGCGCCGGGGGAGGAAAAATCGCCCTCATCGGTGTAAAAGTGCACCCGGTGCCCCTCGCTTTCCAAGTAATAGATGCTTGCGGTGTCCAGTCGGCGCAGCCCGCCCTCCACCGGCACGGTCAGGTAGCGCTTTGCCCGCTTTTCCAGCCGGGCAACGGCTTTGAGCAGCTGCTGCGAAAAGGCAAAGTAGGGCACCGGCTTCAGCACATAGTCCAGCGCTCCCACCGAGTAGCCCCGGATGGCATACTGCGCCATATTGGTGATGAAGATCAGGATGACGTCCGCATCCATCTGCCGGATGCGCTCTGCCGTGGTCATGCCGTCCAGATGCTTCATCTCCACATCCAGAAAAATAATATCGTAGACCGCGCGGTAATCCTCCAGAATATCCACCCCGTCCGCAAAGACCGTCACTTCAAATTCTGTCCCGTACTGCCGGGTATACCGCCGGACATACTCCTGCAATACCCCCTGCACCTCCGCGTCGTCCTCTACGATCGCCACCCGGATCATGACCGCACCTCCCTTACCACACCTTTGTGGAACTGTTACGGCTCTATTATAGCGCAATCCCGTCCGGTTTGCCAAGGGGCACTCCGCAACAAAGGGCAGGGCAGCCCACAGCTGACCACCGTGGACGTCAACCCCTACCAGCTGGGCATGGAGGCTGCCAGCCAGACCATCAACCACATCGAGAACCCGAACCTTCTGGCCACAAAGATCATCGTGCCGCACAAGCTCATCCCCCGGGAGAGCTGCTGCCCGCCGGAGGAGCAGCGCTAGGAAGTGCTTTTTCAGCAATACAGTGTCCGCTTCCGGGAGCTGCCGCGCAGCGCTTGCTATCCTGCCCCCAGAGTAGACAGCGTAAAAAACGCTGCATCCTCCGGGGGTATTTTTATGCCCAAAAAGGCACAAAAGAATGCCCGCCCACCTGTGGAAAACCACGGTGAGCGGGCATTTTGCGTTTTATTGTTTGTGCCGCTGTAAAAGCGTTCAGAGGGCGGTGGGCTGGGGTACCAGCCGGAAGAGCATTACGGGCAGCGCGCTGTTTGCAAAATCCAGCGTATAGATGAGCTTTCCGCGCTCCGTTTCAAACGGCATCTCCGTCTGTGTGCCGTCCGGGGCAATGCGCACAAGCGTTTTGCCTTCCAGCAATCCGGCGGGCAGCGCGAGCCTTACCCGACCGGTGGGCTGCGTCAGGCTGCCGGCAGTCTCAAATGCCACACTCAGGTATTCCCCGTTCGTCCGTGCGGTCACATCCTCCGCAGAAAGACTGCCGCTGAGCGGCCACGCCGTTGCGGCTTCGATCTTTTCCAGCTGCGCGGCGTTTTCTGCCTGCCCGCACACGGGGCAGAAGATCAGCGTTTCGCCTTCCGCAGTGCGGAAAGTAAACTTCCGGCAATCCGTGCTGCCAGTGTGCGCGCAGCCCTGCCGCAGACAATCGGCGCTCTGAGAGCCGGTTCCGTTCGGGGACCATGCACCGAACTGGTGTCCCAGCTTATCGGTCGGGTCTGCGGTGTAGCTGTCTTTGCAGCGGCTGCAAGTAAAGATGGTATAGCCGTCTGCTTCACAGGTGGGATCTACGGTAACAGCCTGATAGTCGTGTCCCAAGATGGGCAGCTCCGCATAGGTGGTATAGTCACAACGGGAACAGGTTTCGTAGGCATCCCAGCCGATTTCCGTACAGGTGGGGGCTTTTGCTTCGTGCTGCACCAAATCATGATTCAGTGCGGGCAGCTCCGCATAGGTGGTATAGTCGCAGCGGGAGCAGGTTTCGTAGGCATCCCAGCCGATTTCCGTACAGGTGGGGGCTTTTGCTGCGTGCTGCTCCAGAGCATGGTTCAGTGCGGGCAGCTCTTTGCGGGTGGTATAGTCGCAGC
>ERZ1027181.381-NODE-381-length-22658-cov-28.512410_pt1 | contig 22658 bp, 14 predicted proteins | sample MGYA00519247_ERZ1027181 | MGnify/ENA primary metagenome ERZ1027181 (study PRJEB26926, sample SAMN06164415) | human gut metagenome | biome: ENVO:00009003; feature: ENVO:2100002; material: ENVO:00002003 | host: Homo sapiens | place: USA | collected 2012 ...
AGTCTCTTCGCAAGCCAAGCGGAAAGCCGAGCGGTGGACAGCCTGGCCACAAGGGGCACACACTACAGACTATTGCAGAACCAGACGTAATTGTAAAGCACGAACCAGTCTATTGTAAATGCTGTGGTCGGCTCTTGATTGATATACCATGCCAGAAAATCCGTAAGACACAGATTGTTGATATCAAGGTGGTCGTAGAGACCTGTGAGGAACAGTATTACGAGAAGGTCTGTGAATGCGGTTGCGTAAACAACTGCGAAGCTCCCAACTGTCGTATCAAGTATGGTGACAACCTCCGTGCACTGGTGACATACCTCAATGTAGTGCAGTGTATTCCGTTCAAAAGGATTGCAGAACTTATATCCGACCTGTCCGGCCAGAATATAAGTGAGGGAACAGTGCAGAACATACTCAAAGAGAATAGCGGCAAGGCAGATAGTGCATACGAGGAAATACGCAAGAGGCTGGAAACTGCGTCTGTCGTAGGAGCCGATGAAACAGGTGCTGCGGTAGGAAAGCATCTGCATTGGAACTGGATATTCCAGAACGACCTGCTTACATACGTGTTCCAGTCAGAATCGCGAGGTCAGAAGGCCATAGATTCCAAGTTTCCAATGGGACTTCCCTATTCGACACTTGTGACAGACAGACACCAGAGCTACTTCAAGATGAATGTTAAGGATCATCAGGTCTGTCTGGCTCATCTCCTTAGGAATGCAGAGTATCTGAACGAATTGGATTCAAACCAGAACTGGTCACGGAGATTCATCCAACTGATAGAACACTCTATAAATCTCAGAAGAGAGGGCAACATTACCTCTAGAAAGATAAAAGTACTGAAGACTAAGATGAAGAACCTCTTGGGTGAAAGCCTCACGCATTTAGATAATGAGTTTGAGAAATTCAAGAGAGGTATCCTTAAAGTCAAAGACTACCTGTTCACCTTTCTCTCCAATCCAAGTGTGCCTTATGAGAACAATGCCAGTGAACGGGGAGTTAGGAAAATCAAGATAAAGCAGAAGGTCAGCGGTTGCTTCCGTACTGACAGCGGTGCCGATGATTTTGCCAAGCTGCACTCCATCGCTGAAACTGCTATGAAGAACGGAAATTCGAAATTCAATGCAATTCTTGCTGTAGTACAACAGTAAGACGATTACTCATGCCCATAGGGGTGCTGAGTAGTTACATACGCTCAAAGCTTGCTCAATTAGAGTAAAACAGGGCGACTTTGCTTTTTGTCAACATTACCCAGGGCGATGCCCTGGGCTAGGAGCTTTTGGGCTTTCAGCCCGACCTTGCTGCCATTATCTGGACTTATGACACACCCTCTTTTTTTGTGCTCCATCCCCTTTTTTGCCCCTAAAATACGCAAGAATAAATAAATTGGTTTAAAATATTTGCACGTATGATTTTTTTTTGTAACTTTGCACAAAACTTAGTATATTACTTAAACTTAAAAAATAATGAAGAAAGCAGTTGTGGTTATAGCTTTACTCAGCCAGGCTCTGGGCTTGACTTATGCCGACGATCAGACCGGGACAAGGGGTATCGGACAGTATCCGGGACGCCCGTCTCAATTTACGGCTCCTCAAATGGTGAAGGATGATACCTATAGGAACATCGCCTTGAACCGTATGGTATATACTTCTTCGAATGCCGATTTCAATCTTACAGGTCATCTGGTAACAGATGGTATCATCACCAGCAAGGCTCCTTCCTTCCTGAGTGTAAGAACGAATGAAGGCGAGTTGTCCAACCGTGATAAGGAGAAGATGATCGATGGCAACACGGTCACCAGTCAGTATATCAAGGGTGAGAAGGCTTTTGCTGAGTTCAATTGGGAAGCCATGAAGGTAAACCTCAGAAACCTGAAGTTTACAGGTGAATTGGCTTACTATCAGGACAAGGCTACTCAGGGGTATGTGATTCGTGTGATGGGTTCACACAATGGTACGAAATGGGAGGTGCTGGGAGAAGAGAAAGGCACCGGACTTCCTGGCGAGGCTACCAAGCAGCAGGTAAGTTCCGACCCTAACAAGTTCCAGGATGTGGTGCGCCTGCCGCTCCGCAAGCTGAATGTTTCTATTCCTTTGAAGAAACCGGGCAACTACGAGCATGTTCGCATCGAATTTACGATGCCGGGTGCTGCGTGGTGGCGCGTCAAACTCATTGATAATACCACTTCATGGCGTCCTTCCATGCACTTCTCAAGTGTATGGAAGTCAGAATTGGCAAAGAATGATCAGTGGCTCTATGTAGATCTGGGTACTGTGGCTGATTTCGATCAGGTGAATCTCTTCTGGGTCAACAAGGCTCGCCAGGGCAAGATTCAGGTTTCCAGTGATGCCAGAAACTGGAGTGATATTGCTACCCTGGGTCAGCAGAAGCAGAAGGGCTTGACCGAGAAGGTGGCTTGCAAGGGTCATGGCAGATATGTGAGATTGCTGCTTACCCAGCCGGATGCTTCCGGTCGCTATGCCTTGTCTGAGATGCAGGTGATGGGTAAGGGTGGCTTGCGTGCCGAGGCAGCCAACACTTTGGCTTCTAAGAATGGCAAGCAGATGCTCAACCAATGGCAGCTGCGCCGTGAGGGAAGTGATGCCTGGATTCAGGCTACCGTTCCTGGTACCGTGCTTACCAGCTATATGAATATCGGTGCGGTGCCTGATAACCGCTACGATGATAATATGCGACAGATTTCCGAGTCGTTCTTCAACTCTGATTTCTGGTATCGTACTACCATCAACCATCAGCCATCTGCCAACAAGAACCAGCATACCTATCTTAACTTCGATGGTATCAACTGGAAGGCGGATATCCTCCTGAATGGTGAGAAGATTGGCAGAATCGGTGGTGCCTTTATCCGCTCTCGCATCGACGTGACCAAGAAGTTGAAGCCAGGTGCCAACAAGCTCGAGGTGCATGTCATCAAGAATGCCCACTTCGGCGTGGTGAAGCAGAAAAATCTCCAGAATACCGACCTCAATGGTGGTGAGTTGGGTGCTGATAACCCAACCTTCCACGCATCTATCGGCTGGGACTGGATTACCAATACCCCAGGTCGTGAAATCGGTATCTGGAATGATGTCTATCTCACCCACGATAACGGTGTGAGCGTTTCCGATCCGCTGGTAACATCTACTTTGAATCTGCCGGATACATTGGCAACCATGACACCATCTGTCTTCCTGAAGAATGCAGATGCCGTGGCTAAGACCGTGAAGCTTTCCGGTTTTATCGGCAAAATCCAGTTCGAGCAGGAAGTTAGCCTGCAGCCAAACGAGAAGCGTGAGGTGGCTTTCGCTCCAGCTGATTATCCTCAGCTCAAGAACCAGCGCATGAATCTCTGGTGGCCTAACGGCTATGGTTCACCTTATTTATATGATGCCGGTTTCAAGGTTTCAGATAAGGCTTCAGGCGAGGTAATCTCTGAGGTCAACTATAAGGCGGGTATCCGCCAGATGAGCTATGCCGACCTGGATACCCAGACCAAGATCTACATCAATGGCAAGCGATTGAATCCATTGGGTGGTAACTGGGGATTCTCTGAGACCAACCTCAACTACCGTGGACGTGAATACGATACTGCCGTTCGCTACCATAAGGAGATGAACTACAATATGATTCGCGACTGGGTAGGTCAGATTGGTGATGAGGAACTGTATGAGGCATGCGATAAGTATGGTATCATGATCTGGCAGGACTTCTGGTTGGCTAACCCATGGGACGGACCGGATCCTGATGACGACAAGATGTTCCTCGAGAACTCTGCCGATTACATCTCCCGCATCCGCAGCCATGCTTGTATCGGTATCTATTGCGGTAGAAACGAGGGCTTCCCTCCTGCATCCATCGACAAGGTGCTGAGAGAGCAGGTCAAGGATATCCATCCACAGTTGGGGTATATTCCTAGCTCAGCCGACCTCGGTGTCAGCGGTCATGGTCCTTACCAGATGAAGTCACCATCTTTCTACTTCGCTAACCAGAGTCATAAGCTGCATTCAGAGCGTGGTATGCCGAATGTGCCTACCTTCGAGTCTCTGAGCAGAATGATGGAACCGGAGCATCTGTGGCCACAGAGCGATGCCTGGGGGCAGCATGATTATACATTGAAGGGCGCCCAGGGTGGTGAATCTTTCAACAACATCATGGAGAAGCGATATGGCAAGCCTCAGAGTGCTGAGCAGTTTACCAAGTGGGCACAGTGGCTTAACTATGATGGCTACCGTGCAATGTACGAGTCTTCTCAGCAGGACCGTCTTGGTCTGCTCATCTGGATGAGTCATGCCTGCTGGCCAAGCATGGTATGGTGTACCTACGATTATTACTTCGAGCCAACTGCAGCATACTTTGGTGTGAAGAAGGCTTGCGAACCATTGCATATCCAGTACAACCCGGTGAAGAAGGTTGCCGAGGTAGTTAACTTCGCCGGTGGTGCCAAGGATGGCTTGCTTGCCAAGGCTCAGGTCTTTGATATGTACGGAAAGTTGATCAAGGAGGAGAGCAAGGAAGTGAATGTGGCAGAAGACCAGACCCTTGATGCCGTTAGCGTAAGCGAACCGGATGAGGAGGTTTACTACATCAAGTTGACTCTGGAGCAGAACAACCAGGTGGTTTCTGACAACTTCTATGTGATGGGTAAGGAAGAGGATAATCTCCAGGCACTCTCTAAGTTGCCAAAGGCAGATGTTGCTGTCAGCGGCAAGCGTTTCGTTCAGCAGGGCGAAGAGTGGGTTGGCGAGGTAGAGGTCCGCAATACCGGCAATGTACCTGCCCTCTTGGTTCGCCTGAACCTGAAGGGTGGTGATGGTGAGCAGATTCTCCCTGTTATCTACAGCGATAACTATTTCAGTCTGATGCCGAACGAGTGCAAGACCATCAAGGTATCTTATCGTGATGAGGATGGCAGAGGTCAAGCTCCATACGTAGAGATTACCGGTTTCAATAAGTAAAACTGAAAGTAAAATAAAAAAGCGCATCAGCGAGATTAACTTGCTGATGCGCTTTTTTATTTACTTGAGGAATCCCTGCTGCTTGAGGGCATCGAGGAATCCGATGCTCATGGCTTCGCAATCCTTCTTGGTATATCGGATATCGGTGAAAACCTGGGCTAATGTTTCTACGTTGTTGATGCGTACAAACTCCTGGTTCTCTTCCAGTGCTTCCTTCTCGGCATAGAAGTCATCAATCTTTTCTGGGGTATAATCCTCGAAATGCTCGTTGTGGATGATGCTTCTCAATGGCAGACGGTCGCTCTGGGCAGGCTGTTCATCCGGCCATCCGATGGTAAGGGTAGCCACTGGCATTACCAGCTTCGGCAACTTTAGGGTGTCGATGATCATTTTCGGCATATACACCGTGGTGCCCAGGAAGCAGGTTCCCAGCCCTGCCTCTTCTGCCAGATTGGTAAAGGTCTGCGTGAAGAGCAGGGCATCGGTAGCCGCATTCATAAACGAGAGGATGTTGTCGTATCCCGGGGTTCCCTTGCGGTTTTCTGCCCAGAGGGTGGTGCGGCGGTAGTCGGCGCAGATAGTGAGTACCACAGGAGCGCCTGTCACCATCGGCTGGTTGAAGTGGGCAGGTGCCAAAGCCTTCTTTCCCTCTTCGTTGCGGGTTACCACTACGCTGTAGAGCTGCAGGTTTCCCATGGTAGGAGTGCGCATCGCCTCTTCCAGCAATCTGTTCAAAAGTTCATCTGTTACCTCTCTGTCGGCATATTTGCGAATCGAGGTTCTTTTCTTGATTGATTCCATATCTTGTTTCTTTTTATAATTCTTTATCTTATGCAAAGATAATGAAAGTTTCCCAAAAAGAACACGGTTCTTTTACATTTTTTGCTTCATAATGAGCTTTTCGTGCGTTTTTTGATGAAATATCTGCTCAAACGTTTCATATTTTAGAAATATTGTTTTAATTTTGCAGCTAATTATTAAACGTTTGATATGGAATATACTGAAAATATGACTTTCGAAGAGGCGAGCCATGCCTTGATGAAAGATTTGAAGGACCGATTGGCTGACCTGCACGGGCATTTCGATGCTCAGAATGTCGATTGGAATAAGCTCCATCTGCCATTGGCGAAACTCGTTTCCGAAGAAACGCAGAAATCGCTCGTTAGTCCGGAAGTGGTAGAGGTTCGACCTAAGGAATTGGAGTGTGATGTGGTAAGATACCAGAACAATAAGGAGAAATGGGTGGCTTTGGTCGGATTGCTCAATGGTCATCCCTACGAGATATTCACCGGTTTGCAGGATGAGGATGAAGGCATCATGCTCCCCAAGTCTGTCACCAAGGGCAAGATCATCAAGACGGTGCTCCCGGAAGGACAGAAGCGATATGATTTCCAGTTTGTCAACAAGCGTGGCTACAAGATTACCGTCGAAGGATTGAGCGAGAAGTTCAATCCCGAGTATTGGAACTATGCCAAGCTCATATCCGGCGTTCTGCGCTATCGCATGCCGGTTGCCCACGTCATCAAGCTGGTCAATCAGCTGCAGCTCACTTCCGAAACCCTCAACACCTGGCGGGTGGGCGTGGAAAGAGCCTTGAAGAAGTACCTCTATGAAGAAAATGGAATAGATAACTTGGAAAACGGAATAGATTATAAGGAGACTGAAGATGAAATTGATGAGCAGTAAGATATACCTCAGGAATGTGCGTTTCCACGCTTTCCATGGCGTATTGCCGCAGGAGGGAATCGTTGGCAACGATTATCTTGTCAACCTGGTGCTGGATTATGACTTCTCTTCTGCCATGCAGACTGATGAACTTCAGGGAACCCTCAATTATGCCGAGGTCTATCAGAAGGTAAGAGAAGAAATGGCGGTGCCCAGCAAGCTCCTGGAGCATGTGGCAGGCAGAATCGCCCATAGGCTCTTTTCCGATTTCCCGGAAATCCAGAAACTCCAACTCTCTATCACCAAGGTGAATCCACCGATGGGGGCCGATAGCGACGGCGCAGGGGTAGAGGTTGTATTAACAAATGATAAAACTTATAGTTAGAATTAGGTTTTCTGATAATAAAGTAGTAATTTTGCAAAATCATCAGAAAGTATGTGTAAGAAAGTAACACTGATATGGGCTTTGATGTGTATGTTTGTAATGACATCGTTAGCTGCCAATAAGCGATTCACGCTGGTCATCGACCCCGGTCATGGTGGTCATGATGCCGGAGCACTCGGAGCCATATCCAAGGAAAAGAATATCAATCTTGCCGTTGCCTTGCGTTTCGGTAAGTATGTGGAGCAGAATCTCCCGGAGGTAAGAGTCATCTATACCCGCAAGACGGATGTCTTCATCCCGCTCAATGAGCGTGCGAATATCGCCAACCGTGCCAATGCCGATCTCTTTATCTCCGTGCATACCAATGCCTTGCCGGCAGGAAAGGTGGCTCGTGGCTTCGAGACCTATACCCTCGGTATGCACCGTGCCAAGGATAATCTCGATGTGGCGATGCGGGAAAACTCCGTCATCTCGATGGAGAAGGACTATCAGCAGAGATATCAGGGCTTCGATCCCCGCTCTTCAGAGAGCTATATCATCTTCGAGTTCATCCAGGGCAAGAACATGGAGCGCAGCGTAGAGCTGGCACGAATGATCCAGCGAGGTGTCTGCGATGGTGCCAACCGTCCCGACAAGGGCGTGCATCAGGCAGGATTCCTGGTCTTGAGAGAGACTTCCATGCCGGGCTGCCTCATTGAGTTGGGATTCATCACCACTCCTGATGAAGAGCGCCTGCTCAACAATGACAGCAGAGTGGATGATATCGCCCGTGGCATCTACGAGGCTTTCGCAAAATACAAGAATAAGTACGACAGATCGGTTTCCGTTCCTTATCGTGCCAAGGATTCCGAAGATGTGAATCTACCGAAGATTGTTCCTGATCAGGAACCTGCGCCTAAGACTCGTGTCGTAACGAGGGGAAAGCAGCCGAAGCGTGAAGAGGCAACGCCTGAACAGCCAAAGCGGGAGGTGAAGGAAGTGAAGAAGGCTGAGCCAAAGCGGGAGGTGAAGAAGACGGAAACGAAGAAGGAGGTGAAGAAGACTGAGGTAGCAGATGCGCCGGTCTTCAAGCTTCAGATTTTCGTAGGTAGTAGAAACCTTCGCAAGGGCGATGCTCATTTCAAGGGCGAAACCGATTACGATAGTTTCCAGGAAGGCAATCTGGTGAAATACACCCTGGGTGCATCCACCAATTACAACGAAATCTATCGCCTGCGCAAGGAAAAGCTGGATAAGTTTCCGGAGGCTTTCATCATCGCCTTCAAGAACGGACAGAAATACGACGTGAACCAGGCTATCCGGGAGTTCAAGCAGAACCGCAACCGGTAGCTCCCTTTCGGGCAGCCTGCAGCTCCCTTCTCGGGTAGCCGGTAGTTCCGTAGCCTGTGATTCGCTCTATATAAATAGGTATAATAAAAAGAACAAAAATAGATAAATATGAAACTGACAAAGGAAATTAGGATAGCGTTGGTCGCTATTGTAGGTATCTTGGTGATGTACTTCGGAATCAACTTTCTGAAAGGCATCAACTTGTTCTCTACCAATAACACCTACTATATGACGTTTGATGACATCCAGGGGATGGGTGCTTCTACCCCTATCTATGCCGATGGCTACAAGGTGGGTACCGTGGATCAGCTGGATTTCGACTATTCAGGAAAGGGTCCCATCAAGGTCAAGGTGGATATCAATAAGGATCTGAGAATTCCTGCGGGTAGTACCGCAGAGATTTCTAAGGATATCATGGGCAATCTCCAGGTTAGTCTCCTGCTTGCCAACAATCCTCGCGAGCGTATCGAACCGGGCGGCATCATCCCTGGTATGGTGAATTCCGGTATGATGGGCAAGGCTGCCGAAATGATTCCGGTAGTCGAGAAGATGCTGCCTAAGCTGGATTCCATCCTCACCAGTGTGAATGCACTCCTGGCTGATCCTGCCCTGGCTGCTTCCCTCCACAATGTGGAGACCATCACCAGCAACCTCACCGTTTCTACCCGTGAGCTGAATACCCTGATGGCTGGATTGAACAAGCAGGTTCCGGGTATGATGAAGAAGGCGAATGGCGTTCTCGACAATACCAACCGACTCACCTCTAATCTGGCGAGCCTCGATGTGCAGGGCACACTCGACCGTGTGAATGCCACCCTCGATGGTGCACAGAAGTTCACCGAGCAGTTGAACAGCGGAAAGGGTAGCCTCGGTCTCCTCATGAACGATACCCGCCTCTATGAGAATCTGAACTCAACCATGTCGCATGCCGACTCTCTGGTCATCGATCTCAAGGCACATCCAAAGCGCTATGTTCACTTCTCCGTTTTTGGAAAGAAAGACAAGTAGAGACTCGGATATGCCGTTTTAAAGGCTTCTTTGAGGAAAATACCAAAATAAATTTTGTCTAAATAACAAAGGCAATGTTTCACGCCCCGGAATAGCTACAGAACTTGTTGTTTTTTAGCTATTTCGGGGTGTTTCAAAATTGTTTCACCGCCCCTAAAACGCAATTGTGGATAACTTTCTTAGTTGCTTGATTATGAGATAGTTATCAGGGGAGTCTTAAAATATTATAAATAGCCCGATTTGCTACTTTGGGCTTTTTTTTGTAATTTTGCAGTCGATTTGCATCAGGTGGTGCAATCTGATGTAGTGTTAAGGTAAAAAATCAATTAAAATAAGTAGTAAATAGTGTCAATGTTAGCAAGTCCAAAAGCGCTTTGGGACAATAGTCTTTTGCTTATAAAGGATAATGTGTCAGAGCAGCAATATAATACATGGTTTCGACCGATAGTCTTTGAGTCGTACAAGCCTTCGACCAAGACTCTGTTGGTTCAAGTTCCAAGTCCATTTGTATATGAATACTTGGAACAGAACTATGTTGGCTTGTTGAGCAAGGTCCTTCATCGCAATTTCGGCGATGGCATCCGTCTCACTTATCGTGTGGTAACGGATAAGGAACACAGGTTGACCCAGGATGTGGAAGCTGATCCGGCTGATATTGATGAGGCTGAGCACAAGAGATTGGCACAGCAGCCACAGACACAGGCTAACCCGGCAGAACCACAGCAGCCTGAAGACATTGACACCCAACTTGATCCGAAACTCACCTTCAATAATTATATGGAGGGTGACAGCAACAAGCTGCCACGTTCGGTGGGATTGTCTATCGCTGAGCATCCGAATACCACGCAGTTCAACCCGATGTTCATCTATGGTCCTTCTGGTAGCGGAAAGACTCATCTGGTGAATGCCATCGGTCTGAAAACCAAGCAGATGTATCCGCAGAAGCGTGTGCTCTATGTCAGTGCCCGCCTCTTCCAGACACAATATACCGATGCGGTGCTGCATAATGCGAGCAATGATTTCATCAATTTCTACCAGTCTATCGATGTGCTCATCGTGGATGATGTGCAGGATTGGGCAGGCAAGGCGAAGACCTTGAATACCTTCTTCCACATCTTCAATCACCTCTTCCGCAACGGAAAGCGTATCATTCTGGCGAGCGATCGACCTCCGGTAGAACTCAAGGATATGCCAGACCGACTCATCACCCGTTTCTCTTGTGGACTGGTGGCAGAGTTGGAGAAGCCGAATGTGGAACTCTGCGTCGATATCGTGAGCAACAAGGTGCGCAAGGATGGACTGAAGATTCCGAAGGATGTGGTTTCCTTCATCGCACAGACCTGCAACGGCAGTGTGCGTGATCTCCAGGGTGCCATCAATGGTTTGTTGGCTTACAGTATCGTATATAACAGCAGCATCGATATCCGACTGGCTGAGCGTGTCATCAAGCGTGCCGTCAAGGTTGAGGAGAGCAACAAGGTGCTCTCCCTCGATGAAATCGTGGAGGCGGTCTGCAATCATTACAAGGTAACGGTGGCTGCAGTCAACAGCAAGAGCCGCAAGCGTGAGTACGTGGAGGCGCGTCAGGTGGCGATGTTCATGGCTCAGAAACTCATCAAGATGCCTGCTTCCAGAGTGGGCAAACTCATTGGTAATCGCGATCATAGCACGGTTATCCACAGTTGCGCCAAGGTAGAGGAGCGACTGAAGATTGATGCCGAGTTCTTCGATGAACTCTCTAGCATCGAGAATGGATTGAGAGTGAAGAGATAATTAACATAGATAAGCACGGAACCTTGGTATAGTGGTTCTCGTTTATATAAATGAAACAAAAGGAAGTCGGATAAGTTTGTATTTGTCTTGGCTTCCTTTTTCCGTTTCTTTCAGCCTATACGCAAATTTTGCGTAAGTTTTCTGCCTTTTTTACATCTTCTATCTTTCTTTTTTGTATATTTGCAGTTGGATTATGTTTTACCCAAATTACTGTAGATATGGTTATGAAGATTTCGCGTATTTGCATTTGGGTCCTCATGCTGGGGACTGTCATGGTATTCTCTTCTTGTGCGAATGAGCATCCTAAGGAGCAGCTCGACGGGAATGCCATGTATGGTTCTGCGTCTGAAATCTACAACCATACCGTATCTTCTCTCTATCAGGACATAGACTTTGTAGAGCATAGCGAGGAGGAAGACTCGCTTTATGCAGTGTGGAGTCATCTCTATCAGGTGATAGGAAAGGCGAATCAGTCGCTTGATATCATCGATTACAAGTCGGATTTGCTCTCTGTGAATCAAAAAGACCAGTTTAAGGCTGAGGTGCGTGCCATCAGAGCTATGATGTATTACGAGGCGATGGAGCTTTTTGGCAGGATTCCCGTGATTCTGTCTTCTGGCGAGGCGGCCATCTATGAGGCGGCTTCGGGCATTGCCGTGGCTTCGCTTACCGATGTCAACCTCTGTGCGCAAAGCGAAAGGAGCGAGGTGTTCCGCTTTATCTTCAGTGAGTTGCAGCAGGCGCTGCCTTATCTTCCGAATGAGCATAGCGCCAATGCTGGAGTTTATGAGGGAAGAATCACGCAACCGGTAATCAACTTCCTGTTGGCAAAGTTGGCTTTCAATGCTGAAATCTATACGTTTGATGATTGGACCAGAGGATATAAGAAACGTCCTAAAGGTAAGAAAATCCACTTTATGGTTCAGACGGCCGATGGTGCTTCTCTGCTCAATGGTGGAACGGCTGGTGAGAATCGCAGCAAGGAATTGAATGCCTGGGAAACCTGTATCTTCTATTGTGATAAATTGGCCGCAGAAGGGTATAGTTTGGAGGAAAATGAGATATTCAATAGTTCCACTTATGCAAGGTTGCTTCGTGAGAATGGCGGTTCCCATCTGGTAGAAACGGATCATCTCAAGCCGCTCTTCCGTTTCTGTTATCCCGAGGTATTGTTGATGAAGGAGAAGGCAAAGGTCTGCAAGGGTGATAAAGCCAGTATTCTTTTCCCGATTCCTCAGAAATGCCTCGACCTGAATCCCAAGCTCGTGCAGAATAAGGGGTATGAGAAGAAATGATAAAGAGCATACTTGCTTGAAAAAAGGCGTTTTTCTAAACGCCTTTTTTCAAGTAAACTCCATAGCAAATATCCTTGTCTCCATACGCCCTGAAAGGGCAGAAGCTCCTAGCCCAGGGCAATCGCCCTGGGTATTTATGGATGCAAGCCTGTCGCCCTGTAAGGGCAAAAGCTTTTAAATTATAACTGATAGAACTTCGTGAAAGCCTTCACGCAGTATTCGTGATCCATCACGCTGCCGGTTTCGCGGCAACTGTGCATGGCGAGAATGGCATTACCCATGTCCACGCCCTTCAATGGAATGGAAGAGGCGAGGATATTGCCCAAAGTGCTTCCGCCAGCCACATCACTGTGGTTCACGAAACGCTGACAAGGCACACCCGCAGCCTCACAGATATTCGCGAAGATGGCAGCAGATACCGCATCACTCGCATATTTCTGTGCCGCATTGAACTTGATGACCGGACCGCCCCCCAGCATCGGATGATTCGTTGGGTCAAACTTCTCGCTGTAGTTAGGATGCCAGGCATGCGCATTGTCCGCTGAAATCATGAAGGCACGCTCCACTGCCTGATAATACGCCTCCTCCGTTCCGCTCTGTGCAAGAGCGATGCGCTGCAGCATATAAGAGAGGAAAGGACTTCCCGCCCCCTGCTTGGTCTGCGACCCTGTCTCCTCATTGTCGAAAATCGCCAGCACCTGAGTAGTATCCTGGGCATCAGCCGCCGTCAAAGCCTCTACGCCCGCCCAGCACATCGACAAATCATCGAGTCTTCCCGAAGAGATAAACTCATCGTGTACACCGAAGGTGCAGGCAGGAGTGGCATCAGCCAGATAGAGATCGAAGTCGAGGATATCTTCTTTCAGGATATTCAGTTCGCTGGTAATCACGTTCATCAGCAGATTACCCTTTTCCAGTTCATCGTTGATGATGCCGAGGATAGGGAGCACATCCTTCTGCTTGCTCAACTTCACGCCATCGTTCACCTGGCGGTTGAAGTGGATAGCGAGATTGCTGATCTGCAGCAATGGGCGCTGGATATGGAGCAGGAGCGTCTTCGGATGCATCGCATCCTCGCCCTTTACGATCACTCTACCCGCCAGAGTGAGTGGACGGTCGAACCAGGTTGACATAATCGGACCGCCATAAACCTCGGTATTCAGTTTCACGATACCGCCCTCGCAAGTCATCTCAGCGTTAGGCTTGATGCGGAAGGTAGGGGAGTCGCAGTGCGCGCAGATCATGTGGAAGCCGGCATCCGCCAGCGCCTTCTTTCCGATTTGGAAAGCATAGATAGAAGAGTCGTTCTTGGTAACGAAGAACTTGTCACCAGCCACAACCTTGCCCAGCGGCTCCTGAGGGTTCAATCGTCTGAACCCATTTTTCTCCAATTCCTCGGAGATATTCTTCACTGCCAGGAAGTTCACTGGCGAAGCGTCTAAAAAGGATAATAATCTTTTGATCATAGTCTATATCTTATATATTAATTATGCTGCAAAGATAATGCAAAATTTTCATTTAATCTCATATTTCTACTTGTTTTTTTCATAATAGTTAAATATCTACAAGAATCCCCTACGATGTTTGGTATTATGTTTTGAAAGCATTAATTTTGCACATCATAATTTTGGCAGATATACAGAATCATTTAAAACAAAGATAAATGGAAATAGTAATAGGAATCGTTATAGGTCTTGCCATCGGATTCTTCGTGGGCAAGCTGATGGAAGGAAAAAAGGCGGGAGAGGAGAAAATGCAGCTTATAGCGAAGGCTCAGGTGCTGCAGGCTAATATCGAACAGAGTAATCTGCATCATGCTTCTGAGGTGCAATCCTTGAAACAATCTCATGCTGCTGAGGTGCAATCCTTGAAAGCGCAGATGGAGAACGAACGGCTGTTTGCCGAAAAGCTCCGTGCTGAAAGCGACCAGCAGTGGGCGCAGAAACTCGAAAGTCTGAAGCAGGAGATGCAGCGCATGACCATCGAACAGCAGAAAGCTGCTGCCGAACAGCTCGCTGCCAAGCAGTCGGCCCTCCAGGAAAACAACCGACTCCAGATGGATGAACTCCTGAAACCTATCAAGGAGCAGTTTGCCGATTTCAAGAAATCGGTAGAAGAAAGCAAGACCCAGAACGAGGTGAATAAGAAGGAACTGCAGAGTACCTTCGAGGCTACGATGAAGCTCTTCCAGCAGGAACAGCAGCAGGCTGTAACAAGTCTGAAGGAGCAGACTTCGAAGATCGGTTCTGATGCCGCCAACCTTACCAAGGCTTTGAAGGGCGACAGCAAGATGCAGGGCGACTGGGGCGAGATGGTATTGGAAACCATCCTCGAAAACAGCGGTTTGCGAAAGGACGAGGAGTTCTTTATTCAGGAGAACACCAAGGATGAGAACGGCAAGAACTTCCGTCCCGATGTCATCGTCCGCTTCCCGGAAGGCAGGAGCGTGGTGATAGATAGCAAGGTATCTCTCACCGCCTATACCGATGCCTTGGCGGCAGAGACAGATGAGGAGCGAGATCGTTTGATGAAGTCGCATGCCCAGAGTGTGCGCAAGCACATCGATGAACTTGCCGAGAAGGATTACTCCAAACTGGTAGAAGATGCCATCGGTTTCGTCCTGATGTTCATCCCTAACGAAACGAGTTATATCGCAGCGATGAAGCAGCAGCCTGATTTGAGTCGCTATGCCTATCAGAAGAAGATTATCATCATATCTCCTAGCAATCTCCTGATGGCGTTGCAGCTGGCGTATAATCTCTGGCAGTATGACCGTCAGAACAAGAATGTAGAGAAAATCGTGAAGACGGCAGCCGATCTATATGATAAGGTAGCGACTTTCGAAGACACCTTCACGAGCATAGGTGATCTCCTCACTCGCCTCTCCGGTACCTATGATAAAGCGAAAAAGCAGCTTTATGATGGTACCGGCAATGTAATGAGAAGGGTAGAGAGCCTGAAGAATCTGGGTGTAACTCCCAAAAAGCAGATCAAGGCATTAGAGGAGTAATTTTAATAAGCGTTTTTATCCGGGCAGATAATACTCTTCGCTGTCAGGAAGATAATACGGATGTCAAGCCAGAACGACCAGTTCTCGATATACCAGATATCACGCTTGATGCGCTCCTCCATCTGCCAGAGCTCCTTCGTCTCACCACGGTAACCCGTTACCTGAGCCCAACCGGTAATACCAGGCTTCGAGAAGTGGCGAACCATATACTTATCAATCAAACTACCATAAACCTCAGTATGATACAACATGTGAGGTCTAGGACCCACGATACTCATATCGCCCTTTAATACATTGATAAATTGAGGGAACTCATCAATATTCGTTTTTCTCATGAAGTTGCCGAAAGCAAACTTTCTTGGGTCATTCTTCGTCGCCTGAGCCTTGTCTGAATCCTTGTTCACATGCATTGAGCGGAACTTTAGGCACATGAAGGTATTACCGTTCAGACCCGTTCTAGCCTGACGGAAGAAGATAGGACCCGGACTCTGAATCTTGATAATCAGTGCGATGATTGGAATGAAAGGCAAGAAACAGAGGCAGATCACACCACTCACGGCAATATCGAAGGCACGCTTGAGAATACGGTTCGAGACAGAAGACAGCGGCTCAAGATGGTTCGTGTAAACCGTCTTACCCATAAAGTTATGGGAATCCAGATGCAGCTTATATTCGCCGAACAGACGAGGCAGATAATAGAAATGTACCACGTTCTTGTCACAGAAACGCATGATCTTCACAATCTGGTCCGATTCCTGATGCGACAAGCTGCAGAAAATCTCATCCAGATCATAGGATGAACCGTTGATGGTATCATTCAGCTTGGACTCTAAAATTCTGTTAAGATCCTCCATGGTACCCAGTTTTTTCAGCTCCTGAGGCGCTCCAGCAATGTCATCATTGGCATAATAGCCTTTCACGATATAACCCGCAGAAGGGTCTTCGGTCATGGTAATGTACATTTCTCTTACGGCAGGATCGCTACCCACGAAGACCACGGTACGAATGTTTCTACCTCTCGCACGGTGATATTTCAGAAACTTGAGCTCGATGATTCTACTGATGACCAAAGCAATATAGAATGTGATGCCGAAGTAGATACCGAATGTAAATATTGCTCCACCATGACTGAAGAATTTCAGGAAGATCATGAAGCAGACGGCGGTACAAAGCACCAGGAAGAGCGTACGCTTAAGTACTTGCTGGAAACCGATTCGTCTTATATGGATGATAGTGCTATAGTTGTATTCGCCGATGGCGAGAGCAACGTTTGCTATAAAGAATGTAATCTTTGTTTTTAGGTCTAGATACTCGGGTACATGAAGGAACTCGATGTTAATAAGGCCCAATAGCAAGCAATTGAGGATGATGAAGTCAGCGATTATCACCAACCTTCTAATCAGCACGTTACCTTTGTATATATTTTTCTTCATAAGTTGTTGTATGTAAGTTATTTTTTTATCTGTTTTTATTCTTAGAATATAGATTCTTGGTAGAATCGTTCGCAAAGATAGCAATAAAAACTGAATTCACCAAACTTTTTCCTATATTTTTTCCCGTGAATAATCATATTATAATAAGGTGTTCCCAAATTAACGCAGATTTTTCTAATTCGCCTCCCAGTTCATGGTAATGTGAATTTGACATGCCTGACGAGAGAAAGGTGCATCATGCGCCGATACCAAGGCTGGGTGGACTGTCGTTTTTCCCGTGATGCTGATTGCCATGGGTGGTCTGGTGCTGGTTCCCGGCTTGGAGATTCTATGGAATTTCTGGGCTGGGATTGTTTTTTTTGTTAAAATCGTAGAAATGCTTGGTTGTTTGGGAGAATTGATGTATATTTGCAATTCATTAGATAGCGTTTGATTATGGCAAGAAAATTATATCCTATAGGAATTCAGACATTTGAGGAAATCCGCAAGTTGGACAACCTCTATATCGACAAGACGGAATATATCTATCGTATGACACATACAGATGGAAAGTATTTCTTCCTGAGCCGACCTCGCCGTTTCGGTAAGTCGCTGCTGGTTTCTACTTTTCAGAGTTATTTCGAAGGCAAGAAGGAACTGTTCAAGGGACTTGCCATTGAGGAGCTGGAGAAAGAGTGGAATGAATATCCCGTGCTGCACTTTAGCCTGGCTGGAGGCAAACATATGGAGAAGGAACAGCTGGATCGATACCTCTTATATATATTGAAGGAAAATGAGGATAGGTTTGGAGTGGATTGTGATTCTCCAGATCCGAACATCCGTTTGCTCAACTTGATAAAAACCGTTACAGCACAGACTGGCAAACAGGCGGTGGTGCTCATTGATGAATATGATGCTCCGCTGCTGGATGTAGCTCACGAGATGGAAAAACTCGATGTTTTGCGCAATACGATGCGTAATTTCTACAGTCCCTTGAAAGATTGCGAGCCATTGCTCCGTTTCGTCTTCCTGACGGGTATCATGAAGTTCTCGCAGCTCAGCATCTTCAGCGAGCTGAACAACATCAAGAATGTGAGCATGGACGAGCCTTACGCCGGTATCTGCGGTATCACCAAGGAGGAAATGTTGACCCAGATGGGCGATGACATCGATGCTCTTGCCGAGCAGCTGGAACTGAGCAGGGAGGAGACCATCCAGGAGCTGAAAGACCATTATGATGGTTATCACTTCTGCTGGCCATCGCCTGATGTCTTCAATCCTTACAGTCTGCTCAATTGCTTTGCTGATGGCAAGTTGAAGGCTTACTGGTTTGGATCGGGCACTCCTACCTATCTCATCAATATGATGCGAAACTTTGACTGCTTGCCTTCTGATATAGGTACGCAGATGGAGGCGGGCAAGGATGATTTTGATGCTCCTACCGAGACGATGACCAATATCATGCCGCTTCTCTACCAGAGTGGGTATGTCACAATAAAAGATTATGACGAGGAAACGGAATTATATACCCTGGATATTCCAAACAAGGAAATTAGGGTGGGACTGTTCCGAGCGTTGCTTCCCCATTCTTACTGCCGAATACATAAAACAACATCAAAAATATAAAAGTATGAAACTGAACGACATTCTTTCTGAAAACTTTCAGGCTGCAGAATGGGAAGCTAAAGGTTATCAGCTTCCTCATTATGATATTGCAGCAGTTGCCAAGAAGACTCACGATGAGCCTACTTGGGTTCACTTTGGCGCAGGAAACATCTTCCGTGCATTCCCTGCCGCTATCCTCAACGATGCTCTCAACACCGGTAAGTACGACCGTGGCGTCATCGTGGCGGAAAGCTTCGACTACGAAATCATCGACAAGGCTTATCGCCCTTACCATAACCTCTCGCTCCTGGTGAGCCTCCAGTCTAACGGCACCATCGAGAAGAAGGTCATCGCTTCTATCACGGAGAGTCTGAAGGCTGACAAGCAGTTTGGTGAGGATTGGGCTCGCTTGGTTCAGATTTTCCAGGCACCGAGTCTGCAGATGGTTACCTTTACCATTACTGAGAAGGGTTATTCCTTCAATGATGCCGATTTGGCTCGTGGTCTCGATGCAGTCTTCGCCATGGGTAAGCTTACCGCACTCCTCTACGAGAGATTCAAGGCGGGCAAGCTGCCGGTTACCCTTCAGTCAACTGATAACTGCTCTCACAATGGTGACCACGTGAAGGCGGGCGTGAAGGCGTATGCCGAGCGCTGGGTGAAGGATGGCATCGTGGAGGCTGATTTCCTGGATTATATCAACGATGACAAGAAGGTGACTTATCCTTGGTCTATGATCGATAAGATTACGCCTCGTCCTCATGAGAAGGTGCAGGCGATGCTGGCTGAGGATGGTTTTGAGGATAATGATACCATCATCACTGAGAAGCATACCTTTACCGCTCCTTTCGTGAATGCAGAGGAAGTGCAGTATCTCGTGTGCGAGGATACCTATACCAACGGCCGTCCGCCATTGGAGTTGGGTGGTGCGCTCTATACAACCCGCAAGACCGTGGATGAGGTGGAGACCATGAAGGTGACTACCTGTCTGAATCCGCTACATACGGCGATGTCTATCTATGGCTGCATGCTCGACTATACCCTGATTTCTGCCGAGATGGCGGATGAGGACCTGCATGCCTTTATCCAGAAGATCGGTTATATCGAGGCAATGCCAGTGGTTACAGACCCAGGCGTATTGAACCCATACGAGTTTATCGGCACCGTTATCAACAAGCGTCTGCCTAATCCTTTCATGCCAGATGCTCCTCAGCGCATTGCTACCGATACCAGTCAGAAACTCTCTATCCGCTTCGGTGAGACCATCAGGAAGTATATCGACCGTGGTCTCGACAAGAATAATTTGATATTGATTCCGCTGGTGCTGGCAGGTTACGCCCGCTATCTCAAGGCATTGGATGATAACCTGAAGCCATTTGAGCCATCTTCCGACCCATTGCTGGCAGAACTCCAGACCATCGTGGCTCCGCTGGAGGTAGGCAAGGCGGATCAGGACTACTCTTGCCTGAAGAATCTCTATTCTCGCAAGGATGTATTCGGACTCGATCTCTACGAGGCTGGCTTCGGCGAGCAGATAGAAGGTATGGTGAAGGAACTCTTCGCCGGCAAGGGTGCCGTAAGACAGACATTGCACAAGTACGTTGCTGCAAGATAGGTCTTGTGCAAGTATGTTTCTGCAAGATACAAAATCATTCATTTTAAAAATACATACATTATATATAAAGATATATGGAAAGAACATGGCGCTGGTTTGGCAAGAAGGATAAGATTACGCTTGCACAGTTGAAGCAGATTGGTGTTGAGGGCATTGTTACCGCATTGCACGATGTTCCTCTGGGTGAGGTTTGGACACGTGAGAAGATTCATGAACTCAAGGAATATATAGAGTCATACGGTATGAAATGGAGCGTGGTGGAGTCGCTGCCAGTGGTGGAGACCCTGAAGTATGGCGGTCCTGACCGTGATCATCAGATTGAGGTGTATAAGGAGAGTCTGAGAAACCTGGGTGAGGAAGGCATCAAGTGCATCTGCTACAACTTCATGCCGGTTTTGGACTGGGCACGTACCGATTTGGCACACGAGAATCCTAACGGAGCCAACAACCTCTATATGAACTGGGGCGAGTTTGCCTACTTCGACATCTATATCCTCCAGCGTGAAGGTGCCCGTGAGGACTGGGCTACCTTCTCTAAGAAGCACAAGTGGGGCAGAGACCTCGTGGCTGAGGCTGATGAAATCAAGAAGTCTTCTACTCCAGAGCAGGATCATGCCTTGGTAGAGAACATCATCATCAAGACTCAGGGCTTTGTTTCGGGTAACTTCAGCGAAGGTGACTCGGCTCCTGTACAGAAGTTCCGCGACCTGCTGAAGCTTTACGATGGCATCGACAAGAAGAAGCTGCAGGAGAATATGAAATACTGGCTGGAGGCAATCATGCCTATCTGCGATGAATACGATATCAACATGTGTGTTCACCCTGATGATCCTCCTTATCCTGTATTCGGCTTGCCAAGAATTATCGGCCGTGCCGAGGATATCCAGTGGATGCTGGATGCCGTGCCTAACAAGCACAACGGTCTGACATTCTGTGCAGGTTCCTTCTCTGCCGGAGAGCACAACGACTGTGTAGCAATGGCGAAGCAGTTTGCCGACCGCACCCACTTCGTTCACCTTCGTTCCTGCTACATCTTCCCTAACGGTAACTTCACCGAAGCTTCTCACCTGGGTGGACGTGGCCATCTGATTGAGCTTTGCCGCATCTTCGAGAAGGCGGAGCACGAGGGTAAGTGCAATTCGGGTCGCCGATTGCCGATGCGTGTGGATCACGGTATGACCTTTACCGATGAGCCAGGCGGTGTGTTTGATGAGAGCAACCACGGCCACAATGCCGGTTACACCCTCCTGGGCCGCATGTTTGCCATGGGTCAGATTCAGGGCGTCATCGCTACCGTGGATGATGAGCTGGGCATAAAGTACAAGCAGCCGGGATTTTATGATTAGTTTATAATTTTAGGCTTAGTTTATAGTTATAGGCTTAGGCTATTTAGTGATTTGAAATTCAGGTTAGATAAAATACGAAAAAGACTAGCGTGCGTTTTTGCATGCTAGCCTTTTTTGTGCAGAGTTTTTTCGTTATTGGCTAAATGTGCCGCTCATTATAGCCAATAATACTTAAAAATAGGTGCTATTGGCTAAAAGTTATATAAGAATTAGCCAATAATTGCTTTTTTCTTGCTATTTTTGCAGATGGTTAGAAATTAAAGCAGGAGAATAAGAAGATGAAGAATAATATCATAGGTAGAAAGAGTGAACAAGATACCTTGGCGCGTATTTACGAGTCAAGGCAGTCGGAATTTGTGGCTGTATGCGGACGCCGCAGAGTGGGGAAAACGTTTCTTGTGCGCGAATATTTTGAGCAGGAAATGGTGTTTCAGACATCAGGATTGGCGGGAGGAACCACACTGGAGCAGTTGAAAAATTTCTTTTATACGCTTCGACGTTACGACAGGAATGTAACCTCTGTTCCCCACGACTGGCTCGATGCTTTCGAAATGCTTATCACTTATCTTGATTCTTTAAACGGGATAGAACGCAAGGTGGTTTTTCTCGACGAACTGCCTTGGATGGATACTGCGGGTTCTAATTTTATTTCAGCCTTGGAGCATTTCTGGAATGGATGGGCTTCGGCACGTCGCGACATCGTTCTCATTGTCTGTGGCTCTGCCACTTCCTGGATGATGGATAAACTCATCAATAACCATGGTGGACTTTATGGTCGCCTTACCCATCGCCTTTTCCTGCAGCCTTTTTCTCTTGGGGAGTCGGAAGCTTTCCTGAAGACTAAGGGGATGATGTTGTCCAGATATGAACTGGCAGAACTTTATATGATATTGGGAGGAATCCCATATTATCTGAACCTTTTTGATGAGCGATTAAGTTTGGCTCAGAATATAGACCGTTTGCTGTTCAATCCCAATGGTCAGTTGTACAATGAGTTTACGATTCTCTATCGCTCTCTGTTTAAGGATTCTGAGGCATACGTCAAGGTGGTAGAATGCCTGAACGAGCGTGGCTATGGTATGATGCGCTCGGAAATAGCCGATGCCACCGGGATGAAGTCGGGCAAATCGTTGACCACGATTCTCGACAATCTGGAATCCTGCGGTTTCATCAGAAAGTATGTCAACTATGGCTGCTCCACCCGAAAATCTCTCTATCAGTTGGTAGATTTCTTCACCTTGTTCTATTTCCGTTTCCTGCGCG
>ERZ1027181.400-NODE-400-length-22206-cov-10.339398_pt1 | contig 22206 bp, 15 predicted proteins | sample MGYA00519247_ERZ1027181 | MGnify/ENA primary metagenome ERZ1027181 (study PRJEB26926, sample SAMN06164415) | human gut metagenome | biome: ENVO:00009003; feature: ENVO:2100002; material: ENVO:00002003 | host: Homo sapiens | place: USA | collected 2012 ...
GCAGAACTGATACAGCAGCTGAAAGCGGAGATGTAGATTATTGATTCGCAAGGCTGAAAGAACGGAAGAGCTGATATCTTCAGCCATTAAAACAACGAGGGCTGCAAACGGCATTGTTACCGTCTGCAGCCTTTACTGTATGATTGATATTATCCAGCACGCCCTGAAAGGGCAGAAGCTTCTGCCCCTTACCTTTGCTTTACCCTTCAGCCAGGGATTTTCAATTCCGCTATGCGCCGGTTACCGTTGGTTCAGGGCGTGTGGAGCTTATATGCGAAACTTGAGCAAATTACTTATTGCATATAGTGGAATTACATCTACGTGGCGACAGGCATTTTGAAATTCTTTATCAATGTATTCAAACTCTCCAAAATTCTCTAAGGATGTACGGACAGCATGATGAAGCGCTTTCTTCCTCATGAATAGCCATAAACTTTGCATGCTACCTCTGGTAGCGGCTTTCACTTCTATCGGTAAAACCACACCGTCCTTGGCTTCCAGATAATCAAGATAGAAAGTCTTCAACTGATCTACCAGTTTATTATGAACGGCATCAGGAAGCGGAGATGAGGATGAAGCCTGCTGCTTGTAGCTAACCGTAGTATCCAAACCTGGTGCCATGAGAAATTCATCAAAGGAAAAAGGGTACATATATAGCGAACGTATTCTCCCCACTCCAAAGGAAGGTAGTTCCTCTAAGGTAAATGTGTAATTTATTGATTCTCAGTGCAAAGATACAATATTTATCCAAAAGTCAAGGCTAACAATAGTTAATTTTATCCAAAAGTCAAGGCTAACAACAGTTAAATCTATCCAAAAGTCAAGGCTAAACACCGCATTAGCTACAGTGACAGTATAAAACGTAATTTACTCAACTTTCGCATATAATAAAAGGTCTATACACCACTTTTCATCGTGGCATATAGACCTTTTTTTGATATATCTTGCTCAGCTTTCGCCTTTGCGAAACTTACTTGACCATGATCTTATACGTCTTGCCGCCTCGCTTCACGATATTCAGACCCATCTGCAGACCATGGGTGCGACGACCACTCGCATCGTAGTATTCAGCGTCGGCATCACGGCTAATGGCGTTGAGGTGGTCAATGACAGTGCTGCCATCGTTCTTTCCGATGCTCAGTTTCGCAGCTGACGTAAGTGATGCGTCGGATAGATGGAGGTATGCACGCATCGGTAGGATAGCGGCGGCGTGCAAGTCGCTGACGCGGCAGAACTGGTCCTCGCCAATGACGTAGTCGCTTGCCGCAAGATTCTCACCACTGATCTGAATGAACGAACCTACGAGGTTGACATCGGAGCTGGTTCTTGAAAGTGGGGCAGTAACGATGTCGGCACCGACAGCAGAGAGGCTGAGCACCGTCTCGCCCTCCTTCATCTTGAAGAGCACCGGAGTGCCGGCAGGGATGACGCCCTCTTCATAACTCTCTATGGTGATGCATTCCTTAGCCGCATCAATGCCTGTGAGACGATAGAAGTCACATTCTGCCTCCTGGCTCAGGTCGATGGCGAAAGGCAAGCAGAGCGTTCCCCAGGCTGTGCCCTCAGGGATATTGCGGCTGTAAGAGATGGTCTTGGAGGTGAACGCCTCATAGTCCTTGAACTCCTCGCCGTCGGCGAGTGTCAGGTCTTCGGCAGCCACAAACTTGTTGTTTGCATCCTTTGTCACCACGATGTTTCCAGCCTTGTCGGCAACATACTTGTGCGCTGAGCATTTCTCGTTGCGACAGCCCATGTGGTAGATATGCTCGTCGGCGTCATGCTCAGGACTGGCCAAGGTGGCAGAGGCTACGTGAATCAATTCATTCTCAGAAGAACTGTTGCTATATGAGGAAGTTGTATTGTCGCAGTAACGGTATGAACCATGATATACTGTATTGCCCTCAGCAGCTGTCAGTACAGGAAAAGCATCTGTGCCGAGTTTCTGGTACCAAGCCTGTTTGCCTTCTGATTTGCTTCCATTGAGCAGGTAAGCCACTTCACCGCTCTTCAGCTGCTCAGGGGTGAATGCCTTAATCACGTCTGCTTCATTCTTACCTTCAGGATAGGTCAATGAGCCACTTCCGATAGCCACGACTGCATCACCCGTCAGTTCCGTTCCATCGATGGTCATCTTAGCACTGCTGTTGTATGCCAAGATACCTGAAGCAGAGCTGGAAGCATCTGCAATGTATCCGACAATGAGGCCATTACAATCTGCATAGTTAGCAGTAATATTGCCAATACCCAACACATTGTTAATATTGCATATATTAGCATATCCTATCAAGTTTCCGACGCGAGCATCTCCCGTAATATTGCCATTATTGGCACTGTTCTGGAGGCTTCCTTCACCAAAATATCCAATTATACCTCCAACGAAATCCTCCGTGCCTGTTATCTCACCATAATTGGCGCATGAAGTGATGGAATTTTCTGAATCGAAGCAGATACCTACAATACCACCAACAGAATGTAAACCATTCACTATTGCATGGTTTTCGCAGTTGCTGATGTTGCCATTAGCTCTTCCTGCTATTCCGCCAGTCTCATATTTTCCTTCTACCGAACAGTTTCCTGTGGTCTTGATATTTTCAATCACACAAGAACCTGCACATCCTGCCAAAATACCAGTACTACAATTATCATTGCCCTTCACCTTCGCATTGTCGAAAGTGATGTTCTTGATGCGGCAATCAGCAGCATAGCCAAAGAAACCAATTTCATCAGAGGTGGAGCTGATGAAGAGATTACGGATCGTCTTCCCGTTGCCGTCGAACGTTCCTTGATACTGCTTAGAATAGTTACCGATAGGAGTCCAGCTGAGCTCTGCTACCTGCTTTTCGGCATCAGCCTTATGGCATACAGTGCTCATATCAATTTCTTCCACATCATCAGCAATCTTTGCGCAGGCACTTGACTTACCTACATTCACGTAGTCACGGAACCACTCCAGATGCTCTGCCGTCTTCAGTATGAAAGGTTCCGCCTCGGTTCCTTTACCAGTCACGCCTGTAGGTAGTTGATTACTTATCAAATTTACATAGAGCGTGACCTTGCCTTCGATGGCATCGCCATCATGCTCTCTGGCACCGATATAATAAGTGGTGCCTTTCTTTACATCGTAGGTGATTTTGAAGTCTTTACCATTACCACTACCTTTTTTAATCAAGTATTTAGCCGTGCGGCTGTCCCATAGGGCGCCATAGGTGTCTTCGCCGTGGCTGTCTGCCGTTACCAGCAATGTTCCCTCTTCTGGGGCTGTAAATTTATAAAGATTGTAACCGCTGATTTTCGTCCTCGAACCAAATACCTTTTCGATCGTTATGTTATTGTTGCCCAATTTAACGAACTGAATTTCTTTCTGGCACTTCGTGCACTTGTCGTTCTCATCATAGTTGTGACCAGTGGCAGTCTCCTTAATAATGTCACTTACTCGTTGTGTCAATCTTTCATCTGAATAAGTCTCATTACAAACATCACATTCCCAATATTCAATTGTGCCATCTACTGTGCAGGTAACATCCACTGATTCGTGATGTATGATACTATTGCCATGCTGCATCGTGAATGTGCCCTCCTGTGCTGGCTTTGTATTGCTATATTTACCTGTACCTTCCAACTCGCCTGAGCATTTCATTATCATAGGACGATCCGAATACACCTTATTCGTAGAGCCAAGTAAAGGATAATCGTCGGTGTTCAGTTTTTGTCCCCATTTTGCACTTTCCGAGGCATTTCCCTGGAGTATAAAAGCAACCAATCCACTCTTCAACTGTTCTGCAGAAAATGCCTTTATCCTTCCTGTAGATGATAATGAACTTATTCCGATAGCCTTGACGGCATCACCAGTCTGCTCAATTCCATTAATCGTAAGTTTTGCACTGCTGTTGTATGCCAAGATGCCAGCGGCGGTGCTGGAGGAATCCAAGATTACTCCAGCAAGGATACCTGATTGAGAAGTTGTCGCAGTAACATTTCCAATGCCAAGCACATTGTTCAGATTGCATATACTAGCATATCCTATCTGGTTTCCGACACAGTCAGCCCCCGATATATCGCCATAGTTGGCGCAGTTCTGAATGGTTCCTGAGATAAAAAATCCGACCATGCCTCCAACATTGGATTCCGTTCCTGTTACAGCACCGTAATTGGCGCATGAAGAGATGGTATTGTCGGAAGAGTTGCCTACAATACCTCCTACATTATTTGTACCATTCACCATTGCACGGTTTTCGCAGTTGCTGATGTTGCCCGTTCCTATTCCTGCAATTCCGCCTGTATTTTCTGTTCCTTCTACCGAACAGTTTGCCAAGGTCTTGATGTTTTCAATAGTACATTTCTCAAAAACTCCTGTCAATATTCCTGTACCATTATAATGAGTGTTCTTCACCTTCGCATTGTCGAAAGTGATGTTCTTAATACTGCCACTATTAGCATAGCCGAAGAAACCTTTATTCATAATGGTGCTATTGATGTATAGATTGCGAATCGTCTTCCCGTTGCCGTCGAACGTTCCACAATACATCTTGCCATTACCGATAGGATCCCAACTGAGCTCTTCTGTATTCGTGGCGGCATCAGCCGCATGGCAGAACTCTGATAAGTCAATATCATCAGTCAGCATGGCTGAAGCAAATTGAGATTCTTTGTTCACATAGTCGCGGAACCACGCCAGTTCGGCAGCTGTGGATATCTCATAAGGATTGTCTACTGAGCCATCACCTTTGGCAGGCTTCGTCTGTGCCCATGCCCCCTCATAAGGCATGAGGATAGCCATCACGAGCAGCAGCATCGTGACGAGCCATTTCGGTTTGTGTAATTGTTTCTTTTTCATACACGTTTTGTTATTAATAATTAATGTAAATATTTTATCTTGTATTTCTGTTTGTCTATTCATCAAGAGGGTAGGGTACTTTCCTCTATGATGGGAAAGACTGCGCCATCAAGCCCACTGAATTGTCAGGACGAAGAACACTCATAGAAATATAAGTGGCTTGTCTGCATGATGAACAGGTATGCCGAACTTGCAGTCTGGCATGGCTCCTGTTTCGCAATCATGGAGCAAATATACAAAAATAATTTGGGAAAAGGTGTCGCATTCCCCTGTCTATGTGTCGCATTCCTATCATTTAGGTGTCGCATTGGTAGGGAATGCGACACCTGAAAGGGGGTTTCCCGATAAAAATGTCTCTTTTCTTTGGTGTTTTTCAAAAATCAGTAATTTCCGCTTTTTTATCATCCGAAGCTGTTTCTATAGCCGGGTAGTCTCTCTTTTTGGTCCCTCAGAGCTTCCCGGTAGCCCGTTTTTGGGTGATGCCAAAAGAACGAAAAAGGGGGCAGCATATTCGTTATGCTACCCCTATATATAACCTTCGTTAATCAATTTTTTGATTCTATCTTCCGTGCTCCTTCGATAATTGCATTTGTAAAGAAACTGTATCAGTGATGGACAGAACTAAAATTTTCTAATAATGAAAATACTTCCTTATATCGTAAGGGCAAATCAGAATGATGCCGTCTGAAAACCTTACTCATTTTAGCTAAAAAACAGCCTAAATATTTGGAAGTTACTAAATTTCAGAGACACAAGTAACAAACTTGCTTTCATTTGCTTTTTCTTCATAGTTATGAATATTTGATAATTAAAGAACTTCAAAATCATTAAAAGAACTTACATAAATTAAAGATAATTTGCAAATGTAGCATATTTTTATAAAAAATCATGTAAAATAATCGGTAATTTTTCGTTCAATTCGTCAATTTATACGCAAGACTTTGTTTTTTCACGAATATTTCCACCTGAAAAATCTGTTGACTGCGCTGATACGGTTTGTTTTTTAGGAAAAGTCCCACAAATTTCACATAGTTTTGCTGAGATTATAAAGGCTCTTGCTGATATCATAAAATCCCACAGATTTCACAGATTTACACAGATCTTTTTGAAGTAAAAATAAATCTGTGTAAATCTGTGGGACTCTACAATCTCAATAGTACTATATAAGTTCTGTGGAAATCTGTGGGACGATGAAATATCAGAAATGAAAAGGAGTCAAGACATTCAGCAGACGATCGAAATCGGCTTTTGAAATGCGACGACCACGGAGACTGCGCACCTGCGGATAATCCTCAAAGTAGTTTTCCTGGGTGGTGTACCAACAATGCGATTTCACCTCCCGAAGTTTCACCAACTGACTTTCGATACGACGGGCAAAACCGGGATTGACCCGTGAGAGATAATGCTTGCCATCCTGCATTTCTATCGCCAAGATCAGATAGGTCTGCGGACCCTGTGCCTTTTTCTTTTTGACCACCTGTTCGCTCACCTTCCATCCCTTGGTAGAAGTCATCACCCGGATATCCCAGCCATAGGTGCGGTTCAGTTTATCCATCATCCCCCGAAAGACAAGCCCATGCGAAGACGTATCCTTCAGCCCGGTGTAACCAATAATATAATGTATCATCTCGTGGAGGAGCACACTCTTGGCCTGCTTCTCTGTCATATCGTAATAGGTGGACATGGAAATCTTAAAATCATAAAGTTTCGTACGCCCCCATCGGGTAGCTCTCTTATACGCCATCTGCCCGAGCCTGGTCTTGGCCCGGGTAACCCCCAATTCAGGTGTAGGCAACTTTCCTCCGAAGTACTCGTCGTCGAAGAACCTGAACCATTTTTCCATCCATTCAACAGTTACAATCATAAAAAATGTATATAAATACAGGAATATCCCTATCTTTGTGTCAAACCGGTTGCAAAGATACAATTTTTCCAGCATTTTATTCAATATTTATTGAAAAATGAGTAACTTTGCACGCAAATTTTATAACGAGAAATGAATAAAACTGCACAGTATATCATTGACATCCAGAATGTGTCAAAAAGATTTGGGGAGAAAACAGCCCTACATGACATCAACCTCTTTGTGAGAAAGGGTGAATTCATGACCATACTCGGTCCTTCGGGTTGTGGTAAAACTACCCTATTGAGACTCTTGGCAGGTTTTGAAACTGCTACAGAGGGTATCATTACCATTAGCGGTAATGACATTACCAATCTACCACCTTACAAGCGCAATGTGAACACGGTATTTCAGAAATATGCCCTGTTCCCTCACCTGAATGTATATGACAACATCGCCTTCGGACTGAAACTGAAGAATACACCGAAGGAGGAAATCATGCCTAAGGTGAAACGCGCCCTCAAGATGGTGAACATGAGCGACTATGAATACCGTGACGTCAACTCGCTTTCGGGTGGACAACAGCAGCGTATCGCCATCGCAAGAGCCATTGTCAACGAACCGGAAGTCTTGCTGCTTGACGAACCATTGGCTGCACTCGACCTGAAGATGAGAAAGGACATGCAGTTGGAGTTGAAGGAGATGCACGAACGGTTGGGCATCACCTTCGTCTATGTGACCCACGACCAGGAGGAGGCGCTGACCCTGAGCGACACCATCGTGGTGATGAGCGAGGGAGAAATACAGCAGATAGGCACCCCTACTGACATCTACAACGAACCGGCAAATGCCTTCGTGGCCGACTTTATCGGTGAAAGCAATATCCTTTGCGGAACGATGATACACGACTGTCTGGTAAAGGTAGCCGGATCAGAAATACCTTGTGTGGATAAGGGATTCGGATGCAATCAGGAGGTAGATGTCGTAATCCGTCCGGAAGACATCGAAGTGAGCACCGATACAGCGCATGCCCAGTTTGTGGGCAAGATTACCTCTTCCATCTTCAAGGGTGTGCACTATGAGATGTTGGCAGAGAGTGACAAGGGATGCGAATTTCTAATTCAGAACTACAAGCATTTCGAGGTAGGACAGACCATCGGTATGAACGTGATTCCCGACAATATCCACATCATGAAGAAGGAGCGCACCACGAATACCTTCGAGGCAAAGGTAAATGATGACGGCACCATCGAGTTCTTAGGCTGTGAATATCAAATAGAGATTCCGGAAGAGAAGAAGAATCAGATTCATACGGATGAAGACGGTAAGGATGTGATCCCAGTAAACATCGATTTCGACAAGATAGAACTCTTCGACAACGAGGGTGAGGGAACCTTTACGGGCGACATCAGCTTCATCCTCTACAAGGGCGACCACTATCATCTCACCATCGACACCGACTGGGGCGAGAAACTCTATGTAGATACGCAGGATGTATGGGATTTGGGAGACCACGTGGCCATCACCATTCCGCAGGAAAACATCCGATTCCAGTAATTCGAAAAAATGCAGATTAAAATATAAAACATTGCAGATCAGAAATTGAAACTCATTAAGTTTATCTCTTCGCGACAAAGTTGGTCGATTCCATACGCCATATTCGCGACTATTTTCGTGGTATTGCCTTTGATACTCATCGTATTTTTCGCATTCACCGATGAGTACGGCAACATCACACTCTATAATTTCCAAAAGTTCTTAGCCCATCCAGAGGCTATCAACACCTTCGTGTATTCAATAGGCATTGCCTTCCTGAACACCCTGCTGTGCATCCTGTTAGGTTATCCGGCAGCCTATATCCTGACACAGACCAAGATGAAGTATGCCAACACCATCGTGATGCTCTTCATCCTGCCGATGTGGGTGAACATCCTGGTACGTACCCTTGCCACCGTGGCACTTTTCGACTTTGCCGACCTGCCATTAGGTGAAGGTGCACTGCTATTCGGTATGGTATATAACTTCATCCCGTTTATGATCTATCCGATTTACAACACCCTGCAGAAAATGGATCGCAGTTATATAGAGGCTGCCGAAGACTTGGGTGCATCGCCATGGCAGCAGTTCTTCAAAGTGATCCTGCCCCTCTCCATGCCGGGAGTGGCAAGTGGCATTCTGATGGTATTCATGCCTACCATCTCCACCTTTGCCATCTCCGAACTGCTGACGATGAACAACATCAAACTCTTCGGAACCACCATTCAGGAGAACATCAACAACTCCATGTGGAACTATGGTGCAGCCCTTTCGCTCATCATGCTCTTCCTGATAGGAGCCTCAACACTCATAGCCGGTGACAACGGGAAACAGGAAGGAGGTATCAGATGATGAAGACCTTATTCTCCAAGAACATGATGAAGAACATCTTCTGTCAGGGTTATCTGTGGCTGCTTCTGCTACTCCTCTATTCCCCTATCTTCATCATCGTCATCTTCTCCTTTACCGAGGCAAAGGTGATGGGCAACTGGACGGGGTTCTCTCTGCAACTCTACAAGAATCTCTTCGTAGAGGGAACCCACCATTCGCTGACGGCAGCACTGATCAATACGGTGACCATCGCACTGATAACCGCCACAGTCTCTACCCTCTTCGGTACGCTGACCGCCATCGGCATCCACAACCTGCGCAACAGGAAAGCACGGTTGGCGATTACATTCGTCAACAATATCCCGATACTCAACGGCGACATCATCATCGGTATCTCACTCTTCCTGCTCTTCATCACGTTGGGCATTCCGCAGGGCTATACCACGGTGGTACTCTCACATATCACCTTCTGTCTGCCTTACGTCATCCTGAGCGTCATGCCCCGTCTGAAGCAGATGAATCCCAACCTCTATGAGGCAGCACTCGACTTAGGAGCTTCACCGATGCAGGCGCTCCGCAAGGTCATCATTCCAGAGATACTGCCCGGTATGATTTCCGGTTTTATGCTCGCCATCACGATGAGTATCGACGATTTCGCCGTCACCATCTTCACCATCGGAAATGAAGGATTGGAAACACTTTCCACCTTTATCTATGCCGATGCGCGCAAGGGTGGACTTACGCCGGAACTCCGTCCGCTATCCACCATCATCTTCGTGCTGGTGCTGGTCATGCTCGTTATCATCAACCGTCGTTCTGACAAAAATAAGAAGAAATAAGAATGAAGAATAAGATATTATTTGTCCTAACCCTGCTGATGATCCTGCCGCTCTCTTCCTGCTACAACAAGGAGAACCGGGAGGAGATACTGAAGGTTTACAACTGGGCTGACTACATTGACGAAGATGTATTAGCCAACTTTCCTGCCTGGTATAAGCAGCAGACTGGCAAGAAGATCCGCATCATCTACCAGACTTTCGACATCAATGAGGTGATGCTGACCAAGATAGAACGTGGACATGAGGACTACGATGTGGTCTGCCCGTCGGAATATATCATCGAGCGTATGCTCCGCAAGGACCTGCTCCTGCCCATCGACACCTGTTTTGGCAAGACTCCCAACTATCTGAAAAATGTTTCTCCATACATCGTGGAGCAGATAGATGCTACAAGCAACAGTGAGCGCATCGCCCACCACTATGCCGTACCTTATATGTGGGGAACCTGTGGTATATTATATAATAAGGTACACGTGCCTCTGAAAGATGCACAGACATGGGGCACGCTATGGAACCGGAAATACCGTGGAAAACTGCTGATGAAAGACTCCTACCGCGACTCATACGGTACAGCACTCATCTGGGCACACCGCAAGGACCTGAAAGCCGGGAAAGTTACGGTTCCAGAACTGATGAATGACTATTCACCCAACGCCGTGGCTATGGTAGAGAAAAATCTCAAAGCACTCAAACCGAACATCGAAGGATGGGAAGCTGACTTCGGAAAGGAGACCATGACCAAGGGAAAGGCTTACCTCAACATGACCTGGAGCGGCGATGCCGTATGGGCTATTGAGGAGGCGAAGAATGTGGGCGTGGAATTAGGATATGAAGTGCCAAAGGAAGGAAGCAACGTATGGTTTGACGGTTGGGTAATCCCTAAATACGCCAAAAATCCAAAGGCTGCCGCCTACTTCATCAACTATCTCTGTCAGCAGGACGTGGCACTTGCCAACATGGAAACCACGGGTTATGTGAGCAGTGTGGCTGGCAAGAAGATACTGGATGCCATGAGCGATCAGGAGACCTATCCGGAGCAGGTGAACTTAGCTTACTTCTTCGGGGAGGCTGGCAGGAAAGCCCATCTCAACCCTATCATGTACCCAGACAGCTGTGTGGTGGCAAGATGTGCCATGATTCATGATGCAGGCGACCATACTCCTGAAGTGCTCGATATGTGGTCGAAGGTTAAGGGCGACAACCTCGGTGGCGGAATCGTCATCTTCTTATTGGCTATCGTGGCTGCCATCACCATCTTTGTGGCGATTAAGAAAATTGAGCATTATAAACATCGCCGACTGTCGAGAAAACATCACAGGAGACACGTGATAAAGGTAAAAAGGTAAAAGGGTAAAAAAGTAAAAAGGGAAAAGGGCTTTGAGAAAGGGAAATGGAGGGAAAAGGAAGGAGAAAAGGTGTATTTTATAGGGGAAAATGAAGTTTTTTGAAGAAAAATAGAAAAAAGTTGCTGAAAAATTTGGTGGAATGAAATAAAAACACTACCTTTGCACTCGCTTTTGAAAACATAGAGCAAGGGTGGTTACCAGAGTGGCCAAATGGGGCAGACTGTAAATCTGCTGGCTATGCCTTCGGTGGTTCGAATCCATCACCACCCACTTTTCCCAAAACAACTCAAAAAATAAAGAATCCGATTCCTTTTATTAGGTTTCGGATTCTTCGTTTTTATATACCCACCTGCCCACTCTTTTATTTTTGGCTGGACAAGGAAAAATTTCTCCCTCCCCAAGCAAAAATTATTTCCAGCGCAGGGAACTCTTCAGGCCTGCGTTTGTGTTTTAGGCCAATTCACTAAGAAGAGTTTACTCTTGGCACGGGTAAAGGCGGTATAAAGCCAATGGATATAATCGGGCGTCAACATATCATCCGTCATATATCCCTGATCTACATAGACATGCTCCCACTGTCCACCCTGTGCCTTGTGGCAAGTGATGGCATAGGCATACTTCACCTGCACGGCATTGAAGTACTGGTCTTCTCGGATAGCCTTCATGCGGTCTGCCTTCAGCGGAATATCCTGATAGTCTTCCTCTACCCCACGGAAAAGCTGTTCTTGTTGCTCACGGGTAAGGGCTGAAGCCTCACTCTGCAAGGTATCCAACAATGCCGTTACGCTGATTTCATAATTATCATAGTCAGGAAACTGGAGCAGGAGTGTGGCAAAATGAAAACCATAAAGATCCAGATGGCGGCGCACCCGCAACACTTTCGCCCGATCACCATTCGCTAAGAAAGAAGGAATCGACTGCAGTTCCTTTCTCACTTCAGGCGTATCGCCCGAAGCCTTCATCTGCTTCCGCTCATTTTCTGTCCAATAATAATTGTTCTTCACAATCATGAGCATATCACCGCCGGAGAGTTCTTCCTCCCGGTCGAGCACCATATTGCGGATGCCATTATTATAGATATTTGCCCTCTTGTTGCTGCGCGTAATCACCATCGTCTCATCCTGTCCTACCTGGTAATAACTGTTGGCAAGACTCTCCACGAGTTCATTGCCCGGCATCATCACAATGTCGGCAAAGCCCTGGAAGCGAATGAGAGGCAACTGAGTGATATCATCATGGGTAATCATCTGGCGAATGACCGTAGCATTATACAAGATACCGGACTCCTGACTTTGACGAAGCACCTCATTGAGGTCGCACTCGTACACTTTCAGTCCATAGCCCTCCAGCATCATCGCCTGAAGAGCAGGAGATTCCTCCTCCCCCACCGGCGGCAGCTGAGCCTTGTCACCGATAACCATCAGACGGTCGTTGCGTCCCTGATAAACAAAATGCACCAGATCGTCTAGCAAAAAGCCACTTCCGAAATTACCATCGCCCAATCCGAGATTAGAAACCATGGAAGCCTCATCCACCATAAACAAGGTGTCGGTATAGAGATTATCATTCAGATTGAATTTTCCATCCACACCGGCAAAAGATTTCTCACGGTAGATACGGCGGTGGATGGTATAGGCAGGGCAACCGCTGTTGAGCGAGAATACCTTAGCCGCCCTACCCGTAGGAGCTAAAAGCATGACCTTCTGCCGGATAGCCTGCAAAGTACGTACGATGGCACCCGAGAGGGAAGTCTTACCCGTACCCGCAGAACCTCGCAGAATCATCGCACAATGAGGGGTCGTATCCGTGAGGAATTGAGCAAAAACCTCCAGGGCATGCGCCTGTTCAGAAGTTGGCTGAAACCCAAATTGTTGTAATATCTGATATTTTAACTCTTCTTTGACCATATTTCAAAAACATTTTGTATCTTTGCACTTGCAAAAGTAACAATACTTTTTGAAATGAAACGAAAAATAAACATAAATTATATATTGGGGGCATGCGTCATCGTGCTTTTAGTACTCTGCACGCTGAGTATCTCTCAGCCGCTCCGTTTCCAGTCTGCCAAGCAAGAACGGGAAAAGGCGGTGAAGGAAACACTTATGAAAATACGTACGGCAGAAGAGAGATATAAGGCACGGCACGGAGGCTACTCGGGGGATTTCCAGACACTCATCAAGGGAAAATATCTGCAGGAATCCCTACAGTATATCCCCTATTCTGACGGAAAGAAGTTTACGCTCTCTGCCACAACCATCGTCAGCAAGAGCGGCAAGCAGATTCCGCTGATGGAATGCGGTGCCTCTTATGAAGACTTCCTCAACGGACTGGACGAGAATGCCGTACAGGAACTCATAGACAATGCAATGATTTCAGGAGCATATCCTGGACTAAAGATAGGTGACATTACAACAGACAACAACAATGCAGGTAACTGGTAACAACAAGAATTGGCAACAAGCCCGACTCACTATCCGCGTGAGCAACAATACACTCAGCTTTTCCGTCGTGGACAGAGAAGCCGAGCATCAAGTGATATACGAACCTTACACGGTGAAAAGTGGAGTCTCCATGGCGGCAAACCTGCGCCAGGCTTTCAAGGAGAGCGACTTGCTGCAACGAGGATACTCGAAGGTAAGAGTGTATATAGATACCCCTGTACTCATTGTACCGGTAGAAGATTTTAAGGAGGAAAACCTCACCACCCTCTACCAGCATGCTTTCACGAAGCACGACAGTGATGCCCTTCACTACCGGGTGCAACCATCACTGAATGTTGTGGCCATCTTCCCTATCAACAAGGATTTGAAGTTGGTGGTAGAAGACAATTTCAGCAACGTGCGCTTCACCCCTATCCTGCAACCCGTATGGAACTACCTTCACCAGCGCAGTTTCGCAGGAATCAGACGCAAGTTGTTTGCCTATTTCCATGACAAAAAAGTGGATATCTTCAGTTTTGAAAAGAACCGTTTCAAGTTCTTCAATTCATTCGAAGCACCCCACCCAAAGGATGCCATCTACTTCATGATGTATATATGGAAGCAGTTGGGAATGGACCAGCAGCAGGACGAGCTGCATCTCGTAGGTGATATTCCAGACAAAGAATGGCTTCTCTACAACACCAAACTCTATATCAGGAAAGTGAATGTACTGAATCCTTGTGCAGAGTTCAACCGTGCCCCTATCACTGAGATAAAAGGCATGCCATTCGACCTGTTGACTCTATACTTGAGCAAATAAAGAAAAATCAGAAGAAAATTGAGAAGAAGAAGTTCTTAATCAGAAAAAGACTGAGAAGCAGAAGAAGTTTTTTAATTAAAATCAGATTGATAAACAGAAACCATCAGATTGATAAACAGAAAGAATTATGAGAATTATTACAGGACAATATAAGGGACGCCATTTTGACATTCCCCGTACATTCAAGGCGCGCCCTACCACAGACTTCGCCAAGGAGAACATCTTCAATGTACTCCAGGGTTACATTGACTTTGAAGATGCCACTGCCCTCGACCTTTTCGCAGGAACAGGAAGCATCTCCTTGGAACTCGTTTCGCGCGGATGCAAGCAAGTGGTAAGCGTAGAAGCAGACCGTGACCATGCCAATTTCATCCGCCAATGTTTCAAGAAACTCAATGAAGAAAGGGATATTCTGGTACGTGGCGATGTATTCCGCTTCCTGAAGTCCTGCCACCAGAAGTTCGACTTCATCTTTGCCGATCCCCCTTATGCATTGGAAGACCTGGCAAAGATTCCAGATTTAGTATTAAACGGCGAGCTGCTCAACGAGGACGGTATCTTCGTTTTTGAGCATGGCAAAAACCATGATTTCTCCGACCATCCGAGATTTTTAGAGCACAGAAGTTACGGCAGCGTCAACTTCTCCCTCTTCAGATAGTCACCCCTTTTCTGGTAACCTGCCCTTTGCCTGATAACTACGCTGATGGTTATCAGACAAAGAACATAACGAGAATCTGAGCGATAATCACTCTGACAAACATACCCAGGGGATAAACCGTAGCGTAAGTGATACTTGGCGTATCCCCATCCAAGGTATCATTGGCATAATTCAGCGCCATCGGATTGGCCATACTTCCACAGAGGATGCCACAGATGCTTCCGAAATCATACTTCTTGGTTTTCAGAATGATGAAACCTACAATGACAACAGGAACCAGTGTGATGAGGAAGCCGATGCCTACCCACATCAGACCTTCGGGACGGATAACAGTCTCGAAGAACTGACTGCCCGCCTCCAGACCCAAGCACGCCAAATACAAGGCAAGCCCCAACTCGCGCAACATCAAACCTGCACTGCGGGTCATATAGGAAATGAAATGCACACGAGGACCCAAGGCACCTATCAGAATACCCATCACGATAGGTCCACCGGCAATACCGAGACGTACCGGAGCCGACATGCCAGGGATGTTAAGCGGAATCGTGCCAACGGCAAGACCTAAGATGATTCCGAGGAAGATAGCACCCAAGTTAGGTTCGTTGAGTGTTTTGACAGCATTACCCAAGAACTGTTCTACATGATCGATACTGGTAGGATCACCCACTACCGTAAGGCGGTCGCCATACTGAAGTCGCAGATCATCGGTAGCCAACAGGCGGATATCACCACGGAGCACACGGCTCACATTCACACCATAGCTGTTGCGCATCTGAAGATGTCCGAGTCGCTTACCATTGAGTCCCGGACGGGTAACCACGATGATGCGGCTTTCCACCTTAGCATCAATGGCATTCCAGTCCACCTTATCATTATTCCACTCCTTATCCACTTTCTTACCGAAGAGAATCTGCATGGCAGACACCTCGTCCTTATTCGTCACCACCAGCACATTATCGCCTGTATGAAGCACGGTATCAGCTTGTGGCACAATCACCTGTTCACCACGCCAGACACGAGAGATGATAAACTTACGGTGAGTGAGCATGGAGATTTCAGCAATCGTATTACCATTGAGTGCCGGATTCACAATCAGATACTGTCCGATGGAAGTATGGTCGTCATCATCATTGCTTCTGATTTGCAGATCCTCAGGCTTCACAAAGAGTTTGCGCAGCAGCATCATCGCTAAAATGACGCCCACAACGCCCAAGGGATAAGTGACCGCACAGCCCAAGGCAGCACCACCACTCGGCATGCCCAACTGTTGCAAAGCCTGCTGGGCAGCACCGAGCGCAGGTGTATTGGTAGTAGCACCACAGAGGATGCCCACCATATCCGGCAAACTCACAGGAAGCACCCAGCACAGGAGCAGTGAGAAGAGCGTGCCCACCAAGATGACCGCCAAGCTCCAGAGGTTGAGCGAAATACCCTCATGGCGCATGGAACCAAAGAAGTTAGGACCCACGTAGAGTCCGAGCACATAGACAAACATGGTGAGACCAAAGCTTTCAGCAAACTCCAGCATATTGTGATCGACAGTCAGACCGAGATGTCCGGCTACGATTCCCACGAAAAAGACGAAAGCGATTCCCAATGATATGCCTTTGATATGGAGCTTACCAAGCGCAAGACCCAAAGTACAAATCAAGGAAAGAATGACGATGCCCTGCACCGCCGAATGTACGTTGATTAATCCATCAAACCACATGATCTAAATCTATCAATAGTTGTTTTTATTGAGTTTTTATTCAATTTCGAGTGCAAAGGTAATCAGAATCAGGGACAAAACAAAATAAAATCGATTTTATTTCTCAGAAACAGTAAGAAAACTTTTTCTTTTTCCCGGTTTTTTAGTAACTTTGCAACCGTTTTGCAAAAAGAACAAAGAAGTGAGCCTCCTGTGAAGGCTCAGCTCATCAGAAATAAAAACGATTATAATGAAAGATATCTGTTGTATCGGTCACATCACAAAAGACAAGATTGTGACTCCAAACCGTACCGTCTATATGGCTGGCGGCACCTCATTCTATTTCTCGTATGCCATCAACCAGCTTCCCAAGGATGTAACTTTTTCACTGGTTACAGCCATGGATCCTACAGAAAAGGAACCAGTAGAGAAGATGCTCAAGGCTGGCATCGACGTATCGATGAATGCCTCCCGCAACACAGTGTTCTTCGAGAATATCTATGGAGAAAACCAGAATGAGCGCAAACAGCGCGTATTGGCAAAGGCCGATCCGTTTACCATCCAGCAGTTGGAGCATGTAGATGCCAAGGTTTTCCATTTAGGTAGTCTGTTGGCTGATGATTTTCCAACGGAGGTGGTGGAATATCTGTCTAGCAAGGGAAGGGTTTCCATCGACGTTCAGGGTTATCTGCGCGAGGTGAGAGACGAGAAGGTGTATCCTATCGACTGGAAAGAGAAGTTGAAGGTACTGAAGCATACCTACTACCTGAAGGTGAACGAGACAGAAATGGAAACCATCACGGGTCTGAAAGATGCCCATGAGGCAGCGAAACTGATTCATGCCTGGGGAGTCACCGAGGTGATTATCACCCTTGGCAGCGAAGGTTCCCTCGTCTATGTAGATGATAAGTTCTATGAGATTCCAGCCTACCCTCCTCATGAGGTGGTAGATGCCACAGGATGCGGAGATACTTATTCGGCTGGTTATCTGTATAAGAGACTGCAAGGTGCAACTCCTACGGAAGCTGGTAAATTTGCAGCTGCCATGTGCACCATCAAACTGGAGCACAACGGTCCGTTTAACCGGTCTATTGAAGATGTGGAAAAAATCATAAAGAAATAAAGGTAAGTTCAGAAAAAGGCCCCACAGAGTTTTATATGGACCTGCTGTGAAATCTGTGGGACCTTTTTAATGAGGGACCTGTCAGAGAAAACAGGAATTACTTAATTATTCTTTTTTGAATCCCTCTATGGCTCCCTGCACCTTTTTCTTGGTACGCTTGAAAACCTTAGAGACTTTTGTGCCTATCGTATTGGCCACATCAGTAACCTGATCAGTAGTCTTGTCAGTAAAGTTGCGCACCTGCAGTTTCTGGTAAGCCACCTTGGCTTTGCTCACGCGGCGCACATCCTCATCGCTGATAGAATCTTTCACAATACTGTATTCCTCCAAATAAGCCTGATAAGTAGAGTCTATCTTTTCTTTCTGGGCATCAGACAATTCCCTGTTGGCAGAAGCACTCTTGACAAAAGTTTCAAACCTCTTGGCGAAAGTGCCGGCATGAGACAATGCAACCTGCTGCTCTTTCTCTACCGACTTCATTGCATTCTCCATCTTCTTTTGCTCCACCCCATTATCTGACTTCTTCTGCTCCACTCCATTCACGGTCTTCTGTCCGATTTCATTCTGCGCAAAACCCGAAAGAGAAACGGCGAGCAAAAATCCTAAACTTAAAATTGTTTTTTTCATCTTTTTACTTCTCCTTTAAATATAAATACGTCACTCACTTCGGCTGCAAATATAGCATTAAATTATCAAACTCGCAAATAAAGTAACAATTATTCATATTTTTCAACGAAAACATCAAACTATAAGGTAGGAAAGTCGCCATCCTTACAATTTACAAGCAACAAATACCTAATATATATAATTTTATTACTTTTTGCACATTCAGATAGTTAAAAATCTGTTATTTTGTTCATTATCTCAAAGAAAAGCTATAATTTTGCAACCGAAATAGAAATAAAACCAAAACAATATTGCAATGTCATGCTAAAAACAATTGCAAAGAAATAGATTCGAAAGAGAATTCGGATAGATTCAGAATAGAATTGAGAATATAATAATAACAATAAACAACAATAAAAGAAATGAAAAAAATCAGAGCAGCCGTTGTAGGATACGGCAACATTGGTAAGTTTTCTGTAGAGGCTCTTGAAGCAGCTCCAGACTTCGAGATTGCAGGTGTAGTACGTCGTCAGGGCGATAAGGACAAACCTGCTGAATTGGCTCAGTATGAAGTAGTAGATGACATCACAAAGTTGAAAGATGTAGATGTTGCCATCTTAGCTGCTCCTACCCGTTCATGCCCAGAGTATGCAGAGAAGATTGTGGCTCTTGGCATCAACACCGTCGATAGCTTCGACATCCACACCAGCATCCTCGACTACCGTACCAAGCAGATGGAGAACTGCAAGAAGGCTGGCAAGGTAAGTGTTATCTCTGCTGGTTGGGATCCAGGTTCAGACTCTATCGTACGTGTACTCATGGAGAGTCTTGCGCCAAAGGGTCTGACTTATACCAACTTCGGTCCTGGTATGAGCATGGGTCACTCTGTTTGCGTGAAAAGCAAGAAGGGTGTTAAGAATGCGCTCTCTGTTACCATCCCATTGGGTGAAAGCATCCACCGCCGTATGGTTTATGTAGAATTGGAAGAAGGTGCTACTCTTGAGGCTGTTACTGCAGAAATCAAAGCAGACCCTTATTTCGCTAACGATGAGACTCACGTATTCGCAGTAGCTTCTGTTGACGATGTGAAGGATATGGGTCATGGTGTGAACCTGATTCGCAAGGGTGTTTCTGGTAAGACACAGAACCAGCGCTTCGAGTTCAACATGAGCATCAACAACCCTGCTCTTACTGCACAGGTATTGGTGAACGTAGCTCGTGCTTCTATGCGCCTGCAACCAGGTTGCTACACAATGCCAGAGATTCCTGTGATCGATATGCTTCCTGCTTCTCGCGAGGAAATCATCGCTCACTTGGTATAAGAGGCTGTTCTATACAAAGCATCTCAAGTATATTGAAAAAAGGAAATAGGTATCCTCTGTCAAAGGGAGGGGATAAAAACAAAAAAACGAGGGCGCTGTCACAGCGTTCTCGTTTTTTTCCTTTGTACAAAATTCTACCTAAACAAAAATAAACCTAAAACCTATTAACCTAAAATATATTGTTGTTTTCACGCTGCAAAGATAGTAACTTTATCAAAAAGGCATTAGCACTTATCGTTCATAAAATGGTAAAATCATTCAATTTGCTGCAAATGAACGATTTTTAGCACCTTTTTACCGATTTGTTACATTTATCTGTCGCCTTTTTCTGACTTTTTCCCACGAATTCCAGCATTTTCAGGAGACAAAACATAAAGTCCCACAGATTTCAGAACAAAAAAAAGGTGTGACTGATGCCACACCCTTTATATCATTATGAAAAAATCGATGATTACTTCACGATACCCTTCTCTAGGTATTCCACAAGGTTGCAACGAACCTTCTGACCTGCATCCTCGGCAGCAACCTTGGCCATATCGCTCTCTACCATGATCTTCACCAATTCCTCGAAAGAGGTGGTGTTAGGATTCCAGTTGAGCTTTGCCTTGGCCTTGGTAGGATCACCCCAGAGATTGACAACGTCTGTTGGACGGTAGAAATCTGGAGAAACCTCTACGAGGGTCTTGCCAATCAGATTCTCAGGACCTTCTATGCAGATACCCTTCTCGTTCTCATCCTTGCCTTCCCACTTCAGTTCGATACCTACATGATGGAAAGCCAACTGGGCAAACTCTCTTACAGAGTGCTGCTTACCGGTAGCAATCACGAAGTCCTCTGGCTTCTCTGCCTGGAGGATGAGCCACATACACTCTACATAGTCCTTTGCATAACCCCAGTCGCGCAAAGAATCCAGGTTGCCGAGATAGAGTTTTTCCTGCTTACCCTGTTTGATGCGGGCTGCAGCAAGAGTGATCTTACGTGTTACAAAAGTCTCGCCACGGCGCTCACTCTCATGATTGAAGAGGATACCAGAGCAGCAGAACATATTGTAAGCCTCACGATACTCCTTGACAATCCAGAAACCGTACTGCTTGGCTACGGCGTATGGGGAATATGGGTGGAATGGTGTATTCTCATTCTGAGGAACCTCCTCTACCTTGCCATAAAGCTCGGATGTGGAAGCCTGATACATACGGCAGGTTTTCTCAAGACCGCACTGGCGGATAGCCTCCAAGATACGGAGTACACCTGTAGCATCTACATCGGCTGTAAACTCAGGAGAATCGAAACTTACCTGAACGTGACTCTGAGCGGCGAGGTTATAAACTTCGGTTGGTTTCACCTTGTTCATCACCTGAATGATACTCATAGAGTCGCCCAAGTCGGCATAATGAAGGTGGAAATTAGGTTTACCTTCCAGATGAGCGATACGCTCGCGGTAGTCAGTAGAAGAACGGCGAATGGTGCCATGCACATCGTAACCTTTCTCTAATAGTAACTCTGCCAAATAAGAGCCGTCCTGACCCGTAATACCCGTAATAAGGGCTACTTTTCTATTATCCATGATTTCTATATTAATTATTATTTATTTATACTATTACCTCTCAGGCTCATCCTGTATTTCAGCGGCGACATCTTGAAATGTTCCCTTACATACTTACCGAAGAACGAGGTATTGGAGAAGCCTAAGATACCAGATATTTCCTTGATAGACTTATTCGTGGAGCGCAGGTAGTAAGTGATATCCGAAAGCGTGTATTCCGTAATCCATTCAATAGCCGTTTTGTTGCTATGGCGCTTGCAGACAATGGAAAGGTATTTCGAGGTAATGCACAACTGCTGGGCGAAGAACTCCACAGGTTTGTGTTTCACCTCATTCTGTTGCAGCATCACCAGGAATCTGTCGAATATATCATAAGTCGAAGAATTGTTTTTAGCTACATCAGCCACCTCGGTCGTGAAAGCATTACAAAGGGCGAGAAGTGCCGTTTTCAATAAGGTTTCCACAATTTCGCGGCGATAAGGATTCCAGGAAGAATGCTCCATGCGCTCTTCATCCAGACAGAGACGCACCAGTTCGGTAAACTTGGCATAGAACAGCATTTCCTCGCTCGTCATCCTGATGACAGAAACCTTGTCCACATACATGGCGCGATTCCACACATTAATATGTGATCGCAGGATATTCTGCATACCATGGTTGGTGACACAGAGAGCCACACAGGTGAAATCAGATGAAAACTCAATGATATCCACAACAGAATTAGGCGGACAAACGAAGATATCGTTTTTGCCCACTTCCACGGTCTTACCACTGTCTCTTATACACATCTCCGAG